>OMAQ01000410.1_pt1 | contig 23902 bp, 17 predicted proteins | sample 1673461 | NCBI WGS metagenome assembly OMAQ01 (sample SAMEA103958112, study PRJEB25191) | human gut metagenome | biome: human-associated habitat [ENVO:00009003]; feature: intestine environment [ENVO:2100002]; material: feces | place: Germany | collected 2013/2015
TGTTGGCGCTGACCTCTGCCAGACGATACACGTTGGCCTCGCGAGCGCGGTAGTCGCCACCCTTGATGGTGTCGTAGAACAGGCGGTAAACGGCGTCACCGTCGTTCTGGTAGTTCTTGGCTGCGTTGATACCACCCTGCGCGGCGATGGAGTGAGCGCGGCGAGGAGAGTCCTGGATGCAGAAGTTGATGACATGGAAACCCATCTCGCCAAGAGAGGCGGCGGCGCTTGCTCCTGCCAGACCCGTACCCACGACGATGATGTCGAGCTTACGCTTGTTGGCTGGGTTCACCAGCTTTTGATGAGCTTTATAGTTGGTCCATTTCTCGGCCAGAGGGCCTTCTGGAATTCTTGAATCTATCTGAGTCATTTTTATTATGAGTTTATAGTTGTTGGGAATTATAGTCTATAGTTTGTGAGTTTTTCGTTTATAGTCTTGAATAGCATTTGGCTATAGGGTTCATCAACTAAAAACTAAAAACTATATTTGCTATCAACTATTAGAAGCTGGGCGCGAAACCAAACCAGAATGACAATACCAGGAAGGCGAACACGGCCATGAGGATGGTGACATAGGCGATGCCGATGCACTGCCAGCGCTTCAGCCAAATCTTGCCGCTCCAGCCCAAGGTCTGCATTGCTGACCAGAAGCCATGAGAGAGGTGGAACCACAGGGCCACGATCCACACGAGATAGAGCACAGAGTAGACAGGGTTGGAGAATGTCTCCTGAATCCAGCCAAAGCCATCGGCGGGAGCCGGTGTCGTGGCGCAGCCAGCGAGCTCGGCGAGCATCATGTGGGCCCAGAAGTTGTAGAGGTGGAGCAGAAGGCCTACCACGATGATAAGGCCGAGCACCAACATGTTCTGAGATGCCCAAGACACCTCGGGGCGACGGCTTGTCACCTCGTAGCGCTGTGGGCCACGAGCCCTACGGTTCTGTGCCGTGAGGATGAACGCGTAAACGATGTGGCACACTGCCAGGAAGGCAAGGCCAAGCGTTCCCAATACTGCGTACCAGTTGCTTCCCAAGAACTCGCACACCATGTTGTAGGCATGCCCAGAGAAGAATGCGGCAACGTTCATGCAGCAGTGGAAGGTCAGGAAGAGAATGAGGCAGATGCCAGTGAGAGACATCACCACTTTTCTACCAATCGGAGAATTGATTAACCACATAAATGATTGAGTTTAAAGATAATATTAATGTTATGTTTTTGTATTATAATCACTTTTGGGCACACGAATACCCCTCCTTAGATGCAAGGAGCGCGTTTCCGCTGCAAAAATACTATTTTTTTAGGTATTTTACAAATCGAAATGATAAAAAAAACATATTATTTGTCTTGGTGAGGACGTATTGGCAAATCAGAGGCATTTGACCATTCGGGTAGCGGACGGTCACAGGGGCCGCCCCAGCAAAGCATACGATGTGTATCAAAATGTTTTACAAATGGTCGTCTGAGAATCGATTTTTTTCAACCAAGGTGCCGCTTGCGTGGAAATGACGCAATTATGGGCCATTTTTATAAATGATTGATTATCAAATGATTGTGTTTTTAACGGTTCTTCAGCGTTGCAAATTCGCTTAAATCGCGTCGCCGTTACACTGTAATCGCAGTGCCGTTACACTGTAATCGCAGTGCCGTTACACTGTAATCGCGTCGCCGTTACAGTGGAATCGCGACGCGATTACGCCGTAACGGCAAAAATTTTTGGCCGAAAACTTGCTGATGGTGTTGCCAAGAGGCGAAAGGCTACCCTTTTTCAGCTCTATTTGCCCCTGTTTCCAAGTGTTAAATTTCGGCAATAATATTTTACAATTCCGCGTGGGCGCATGGTGCCTGTCATGGACTAACGTAAAGCTGTATTGGCTCATTTAGTAAAACATAACTCCAAATGCCATAAGAGCCAAGAAAAAGGCCAGAAAGCGCAATAAAACGGCCAAGCGTGTGGTTTACTTGCGCTTTCTTCGTAATTTTGCATCGCGAAAACAACACTTACACACCGCGAAATAAGATTTATATATAGGTATATGCATGGACTTTACACCGTGTTGCTCTTGCTGATGAGCAACATTTTCATGACTTTGGCTTGGTACGGACACCTCAAACTGCAGGAGACTGGCGTGAGCAGCCACTGGCCGCTCATTGGCGTCATCTTGTTCTCATGGTGCATCGCCTTTTTTGAATATTGCTGCCAGGTACCTGCCAACCGCATAGGGTTCGTAGAGAACGGGGGGCCGTTCACGCTCGTGCAGCTCAAGGTGGTGCAGGAGTGTGTGTCGCTGATTGTGTTTGCCATCATCGCCAACATCCTATTCCAGGGACAGGCACTCCACTGGAACCATATCGCGGCGTTCATCTGCCTCGTCGCCGCCGTCTACTTCGTCTTCATGAAATAGGCACCACCAACACTTATCACTACCATGACCTAATGACGCTACTCTTGCCGAACGCGACGAATCTTTCGGCAAGAGTGACATGAGTGGCGCGCGCACCTGAAAAATGAGTATTACTTTATAAAGAAATTCGTTTCTTTTTCTTACTTTTGCGCCAAAACACATTTTCAACTATGATTTTTAAGTACGACGTCATCGTCATTGGCGGAGGACACGCGGGCTGCGAAGCGGCGTGCGCGGCCGCCAACATGGGCGCGAAGACATGTCTCATAACCATGGACATGAACAAGATTGCGCAAATGAGCTGCAACCCGGCCATCGGAGGCATAGCGAAGGGACAAATCGTGCGCGAGATCGACGCGTTAGGGGGACAGACAGGTATCGTCACCGATCTCACCGCCATCCAGTTCAGAATGCTCAACAAGGGCAAGGGACCTGCCGTGTGGTCGCCAAGGGCGCAATGCGACAGGGGAAAGTTTATCTGGGAATGGCGCGACAGGCTCGACCATACCGACAATCTCGACATCTGGCAAGACCAGGCCGAAGAGCTGATAGTGGAAAACGGCGTCGCCGTAGGCGTAAAGACGATATGGGGCGTGGAGTTCAGGGCCGGCGCGGTGGTGATAACCGCCGGGACGTTCCTCAACGGACTGATGCACATCGGCCACAAGCAAGTGGCAGGTGGCAGGATTGCGGAACCTGCCGCTTATCATCTCACAGAGTCGATAACAAGGTGGGGCGTGAGGTCCGGAAGAATGAAGACCGGGACACCCGTCAGACTCGACAAGCGCACCATCCACTTTGAGGACACCGAGGAGCAACCGGGCGACACCGACTGGCACCAATTCTCTTTCAGTGGGGTGCAGCATGCCCTAAAGCAGCTACCTTGCTGGACTTGCAACACCAACGAGGAGGTTCACCGCATACTGAAGGACGACATTGCCAATTCTCCCCTTTTCAACGGTCAAATCAAGAGCACGGGACCACGCTATTGCCCATCCATTGAGACAAAGCTCGTGGTGTTCCCCGACCGTGACCACCATCCATTGTTTATCGAGCCTGAGGGTGAGAACACCAACGAGATGTATCTCAACGGCTTCTCATCGTCGATGCCAATGGAGACGCAGCTGAAAGCCATCCAACAAATTCCCGCGCTGAGAGACGCCAAGGCTTACCGACCGGGCTACGCGATAGAATACGACTACTTCGACCCAACGCAGCTCAGCCACTCGCTCGAATCGAAAGTCATACCTCGCCTGTTCTTCGCCGGACAGGTGAATGGAACCACAGGATACGAGGAAGCCGCGGGACAAGGGTTGATGGCAGGCATCAACGCCGCGCTGAAGTGCGCATCGTCTGAGCCATTCGTGCTTAAACGAGATGAGGCGTATATTGGCGTGCTTATCGACGACTTGTGCACGAAGGGCGTCGATGAGCCTTACCGCATGTTCACCTCAAGGGCCGAATATCGCATATTGTTAAGGCAAGACGATGCCGACGCAAGGCTCACGGAAAAAGCCTACGGCATCGGACTGGCGAAAAAAGACCGATACGACCGCTGGATGAGCAAGAAGGGCATGATAGAGAACATCATCGATTTCTGCGATTCTACAACCATACACCCGAAAGACATCAATTCGGCGCTTGAGGCCATTGGCACCACCCCACTCCACTTTGGCTGCAAAATCGCGGATCTAATCAGTCGTCCCCAAATCACCGTCAAACAACTGGCCGACATCGTTCCTGAGCTTAAAGAGCAACTCGGAAAGCTAAACGACAGAAAGGAAGAAATAATCGAGGCCGCCGAGGTCAAGATAAAATATAAAGGATATATAGAACGCGAGAAAATCGTGGCAGAGAAAATGCGCCGCCTTGAAGATATTAAAATAAAGGGACACTTCCGCTACGACGAGATTTCGGAGATAAGCACCGAAGGCCGCCAAAAGCTTCAACGCATAGACCCGGACACGTTGGCGGAGGCAAGCCGCATACCTGGAGTTTCACCGTCAGACATAAACGTCCTGCTCGTTTTGCTCGGAAGATAAGACGTGCCAACCGCAGTCTTGACATGAAACAACGCAGATTGTTTCACGTGAAACAAAACAAAGCGTAAACATTTGAAAAAGAATAAGATAACACTTAAAGTAAAACGTAAAACATGAACAACCAGACATTGGTAGAAAACCTCCGTACCATCAAGGATTGGCCGATTAAAGGCGTAAATTTCCGCGATGTCACCACCCTGTTCAAAAACGCGGAATGTGTGAAAATCATCAGCGACATGATGTACGACCTTTACAAGGACAAAGGCATAACAAAGATTGTCGGCATAGAGAGCCGTGGCTTCGTGATGAGCTCTGCTGCCGCCATCCGATTGAACGCTGGCATCGTGCTGTGCCGCAAGCCTGGCAAACTGCCTTGCGACACCATACAGCAAAGCTACGCCAAAGAGTATGGCATAGACACGATAGAGATTCACAAGGACGCCATTACGCCCGACGACGTGGTGCTTCTACACGACGACCTGCTGGCCACTGGTGGCACCATGAAAGCCGCCTGCGACCTCGTGAGGAAGTTTAAGCCAAAGAAGATTTTCTGCAATTTCATCATGGAGCTCAACTCTGAGTTTCCTCATACACGCGAGATTTTCGACAAGGACGTTGAGATAACAAGCCTGCTCAAGTTTTAGTTCCACGTGAAACAAAACGAGGAAATGGTTGCTTGAGAACTGAGAGTTTGTGGGTATGGTTAAAGAAAACAACGAGAAAAGATTAGAGTACCTGAAAAACATAGTGCTCAATATGCCCGAGAAGCCTGGCAGCTACCAATATTATGATGACCTGCGCGAAAACGGTGGGCAGATAATATATGTGGGAAAGGCCAAGAACTTGAAGAGGCGCGTGTCGAGCTATTTCCACAGGGAAGTGGACAGGTTCAAGACAAAGGTGCTCGTCTCGAAGATAAAGGACATCTCTTACACCGTGGTAAACACGGAGGAGGATGCCCTTCTGCTCGAGAACGCTCTTATAAAGAAATACAACCCGAAGTACAATGTCTTGCTGAAGGATGGCAAGACCTACCCTTCCATAATCGTGACAAACGAGTTTTTCCCGCGAATATTCAAGACGCGACACATCAACAAGAAGCTCGGCACTTACTTCGGACCATACCCACACATCTCCTCTATGTATAATGTATTGGCACTTATTCAAAAGGCATTCAAGCCAAGGAGATGTCGCCAGCCAATAACACAGGAAGGCGTCAACATGGGCAAATACCGCCCTTGTCTGGAGTATCATATACACAACTGCGAGGGGTGTTGCGTCAGCAAGCAGTCGAGGGAGGATTATCTTGAGAACATAAGACAAGCCAAGGAGGTGCTCAAAGGTAACACTCGCGAACTGTCTGAATGGGTCTACAAGCGCATGATTGCCAACGCGGAGCTCATGAAGTTTGAAGAGGCTGAAAGGCTGAAGGAACGTTATTTGCTGTTGCAGGACTTCGTGTCGAAGAGCGAGGTGGTGAGCCACACCATCAACGACGTGGACGTGTTCACCATAACGGATGACGACAACAAGAAGAACGCGTACATTAATTATATTCACGTAAAGAACGGAACCATTAACCAGAGCTTCACCTACGAGTATAAACGCAAACTCGACGAGAGCGACGAGGACCTGCTTACGCAAGCCATACCGGAGATAAGGGAACGGTTCGGCAGTAAGTCGAAAGAGATTATCGTACCGTTCCAGATGGAGTGGAAACTGCGCGACGCGGAGTTTTTCATTCCTCAGCGGGGCGACAAGAAGCATCTCCTGGAGCTCTCCGAGATGAATGGCAAACAGTATAAGTTTGACAGGCTGAAGCAGACCGACAAGCTCAACCCTGAGCAGAAGCAGACGCGTTTGATGAAGGAATTGCAGGAAAAGCTGCACCTCGACAAGCTTCCTTACCAAATAGAGTGCTTCGACAACTCAAACATATCCGGCACGGATGCCGTAGCTGGCTGCATAGTGTATAAAGGCATGAAGCCCTCAAGAAAGGATTACAGGAAATACAACATCAAGACCGTTGTCGGCCCCGACGATTACGCTTCTATGCAAGAGGTGGTGAGAAGGAGATACACTCGCATGATAAACGAGAAGGCCACGCTGCCCGACCTCATCATCACGGATGGCGGCAAGGGACAGATGGACATCGTTAGGGAAGTGGTAGAAGACGAGCTGCACCTCAATATTCCCATAGCCGGACTCGCAAAGGACGATCGCCACCGCACCAACGAATTGCTGTTTGGCTTCCCGGCACAAGTGGTAGGCTTGAAGACCGACAGTGAACTGTTTCATGTCCTAACGCAGATACAAGACGAGGTGCACCGTTTCGCTATCACGTTCCATCGCGACAAGCGTTCGAAGCATGCGCTGCACTCGGCATTGGATGACATTAAAGGAATAGGTCCCAAAAGCAAGGAAGTATTGCTAAAAGCCTTTAAATCAATGAAATACATAAAGGGTGCAAGCCTCGACCAACTTGCTACCATTATTGGCAAGGATAAGGCTCAAAGGGTCTTTGACGCATTAAACAAACCAGACGCGGCAAACCAGCAGAATGCATAAAAACAAAAGAATGGGTCAAGCGACCAACTTACTGAACGAGCAATAAAAAAAACAAGCAATAGAAAACAATGAGAGTAGTAATACAACGTGTCACAAAAGCATCTGTGACGATTGACGGCAAGGTAAAATCAAGCATAGGCAAGGGTTACTTAATCCTTGTTGGCGTGTGCTCTGAAGACACAGAGGAAGACGCGGCTTGGCTTGTCAGGAAGATTATCGGATTGCGTGTCTTCGACGATGCCGACGGCGTAATGAACCTAAGCATTAACGACGTGAATGGTGACATACTTGTCGTTTCGCAGTTCACACTCATGGCAAGCTACAAGAAAGGCAACAGGCCGAGTTGGATAAAGGCAGCGCCCCACTCCATCTCCATTCCCCTTTACAATCGTTTCTGCGAATTGCTGACATCAGCCTTGGGAAAACCTATAGGCACAGGCGAGTTTGGAGCGATGATGGAGGTAGAGTTGCTTAACGACGGCCCTGTAACGATATGCATGGACACGAAGAACAAGGAGTGATACCGACAAGACAATCCACATCGAATAAACGCAAAAGTTAATATATTGCTCTAAAAAGCGGAAATTGGGCGCAAAAAAGCAGGCTTGAAACCCAACCAAGTGGCAGGACTTGACAGAAAAACGGATTCTTAAGGGCGATAAAAATAATTCGCAAGCAGCCAACACATTATACCACAGAATGTTACGGCAAATATTTATGATTATTTTATTACAATCCAATATTGCGAAAGAGATGTAAAGGAAGCCGCCAAGCCTTGCTTTTTGAGTATTTGAGCAATTGCACGCAATCTATATTGCACATAATCTATATTGCACGTAATATATATTGCACGTAATATATATTGCACGTAATCGCATAAGACGACAATAATACCATCGCGCGAACAATCAACAGCACAAGCGCGACAATGAGCAATAAAAAACGAAGCGAAACCACGAAGAACAAAAAAATTGCTTATCTTTGCACAAGACCATAAACAGATGACAATAAAAGAAGCGCAAAACACCGTAGACTCTTGGATAAAGGAATATGGCGTGAGATACTTTTCTGAACTTACCAACATGACAGTACTTACTGAAGAGGTTGGAGAATTGGCTCGTGTCATGGCACGAAAATATGGCGACCAAAGTTTCAAGGAAGGTGAGAAAGACAACATGGGCGAAGAAATAGCGGACATCTTTTGGGTGCTATGCTGCATCGCCAATCAAACCGGCATAGACATAACAGAGGAGTTTAAGAAAAGCATTGAAAAGAAAACCCAGCGAGACAAGGACAGACATAAAAACAATCAAAAATTAAAATAAGAAAACATGGGAGTGATAAAAGAAAAAATAACGAAAGACATCCAAGCCCAACGCAGCGAGGGCATTGTGAACAGCAGCAAGATTGACCAGGCTTTTGCCAAGTATGACCTTAACGTGGACGAAGAGGAGGTAAAAAACAAGGTTAAGAGCATCATAACTGACAAGGTGCCGGAAAACGATAACCTCGACGTGAAGAAATTCTTGTTAGGCTCTGTTGAGCTGACATCCCTTCACACTACCGACACCGAGGAAAGCATCCTCGCCATGGTGGAGAAGGTCAACAAGTTTGAGGCAGCCTACCCTGACCTTCCACACGTGGCCACCATTTGCACATACCCCAACTTCGCGCATCTGGTGCGCAACACCCTTGAGGTGGATGGTGTTGAGATAGCCGTCGTCTCGGGCTCTTTCCCGTCATCGCAAACGTTCATTGAGGTGAAAGTGGCAGAGACCGCTCTCGCCATAAAAGACGGCGCTACAAATGTAGACATTGTGTTGCCTGTGGGAAAATATCTTTCTGAAGACTATGAGGGCGTGGCAGACGACATCAATGAGCTTAAACAGACCTGTGGCGAAGTGCCGATGAAGGTCATCCTCGAGACCTGCGACCTCCCTACTCTATCCGACGTGAAAAAGGCAGCCATTCTCGCCATGTATAGCGGTGCCGACTACGTGAAGACATCAACCGGAAAAGAGAAGGCAGGAGCCACTCCAGAAGGTGTCTACGTGATGTGTCAAGCCATAAAAGAATACTACAACGAGACAGGTATCGTGATAGGTCTTAAGCCTGCCGGTGGCATCAACACGGTAATGGATGCCGTGGTCTATTACACCATCGTGAAAGAAGTACTCGGCGAGAAATGGCTCACCAACGAGCTCTTCCGTTTGGGCACAAGCCGCCTGACCAACCTGTTGCTGAGTGAGATAATAGGCAAGGAAACAAAGTGGTTCTGACAAGCCAATAAACATTATGGTGCGAGAAAAACATCAATAGTTGCAAAGATGACAGATGATTTCCGCATAGAGATACCACAATGAATAATCGAGTAGGAGGTAAACACTAATCATAGGTGTTTATCTCCTATTTTCATGTTTACAGACCTCTCACACCACCAACCGTTCCGAATAGCTATCGGGCTTTGGCTTATTTAGCAGCCTTACCCACGGTCACATGCCTTATATGAAGTTCCTGTTCGTTAGGTCAGATGTTTGTCGCCAGCTTCCTTCAGATTCCAACTCACGATGGACACCCTTGCCTTTGACTATGCAATTCCCGCTATTAGGGCTTACTCGGGACTTCCACCCATTAGATAATGCTCATGCCGAGCATACAAAATCGCCGCATAGCCACCTTCCAAAGAGGCTATGCGGCGATGTGTGTTTCGTAGAGAGTTACAGACGCTCGCAAAACTCTATCTTCTCACGATTAGGCCCTTCAATGGTGAAAAACTTAACGCCATGCTCCCAAAAAGGCAAACCGTGCACCTCGGTGTCAAGCATCTTCAGGTGGGCTTGCTGCACCACTTTAAACAGCTCATCAATGTTTTTTACATCAATGGCAATATGGTCGATGGCACCATACGCCATGGTGGCTTGACGGTTTTGGTATGTTTCGATAACGAGGTTGTGAAGTTGAAGGAAAGCCACTTCTTCATCACCATTTTGTGTGCGCAAGGCTATGCTAAAGCCCAGTGTGAGATAGAAGTTGATGGTCTTTTCAATATCGTTGGTGGGTATGCCTATGTGTTGTACGCCCGTTGTAAAGGTTTTAATGTTCATCATGCTTTGTTTTTTGAGATGTTTTCTAACGTCGTAATTTGTTAAACGGTTTTACAAAATTAAATATAACAGGCTTTTCATAAATTTATTATTTGTGCACCGATCTGAAAATAAGCCTTTTCCGACTGCGGATTCCACATGCCCATAACATGAATGGGCAAGGTGTAGGAAGAGCCTATCTTTAAATTGCGGCTCACCTTCAGTTGGGTGTGAACTATGCCTGGTGTGTGGCCATAAAAGTGTTGGTTATCGCCAGCCTTATTGAGGGCGAACGCTCCACCTACGCCTGCATCAACCATCCATCCATCTTTCTTGTATATAGGATATTCGGCATAAACAAATGTAGAATATTTTTGCGCGGTATTGTCGGCAGAACGGTCGCGCCCAAACAGTATTGTTGACCAGCTAAGCAGCAGCGGAAACAGGGGTTGCTGGAAACGATAATCAAGGGTGCAATTGAGAAAGCGGCCTGTTTCGTGAGCGGCATAGTTGAAATATTGGCGGTTGTTGTATGAGGCACCAGGAGAAAAGTTGTAGGTGTCATACGCGCTAAACTGAAAGCCAGCGCCCTGAACGCTCAGATAATGATTAAACTCTTTATAGGTGCCTTGGGTATTGGTGCCACCCCATAAACCTAACGTCATGTGACCGTGGGCTAATGTGTAGTTGAGATTGGTTGTTACCACACACCCATCGGCCACTTCTATACCGCGCCACAGGTGGTTATTATTTAATTCGGCAGTGAGATGTATCTGTGCCGAGGCCGTTAAGGCCACTGCAAATGTTATGATAGATGTACAAAGTCGGTTCATATCTATATATTAATGTGTAGTTTGCTAAAGCGAGATAATGTTATATGTGGAACATTCATCATGTGGCGTGGATATTGACGTTGGTGTCAGGAGGACAACCCTTGCTGGTTGTCCTCCTAAGCCAATGTGTTCATCCGGAATAATTAGATCTTCAAATAGTACATTTTATTTAAAAACACAAATAAACCAATTCTTACTTTTAAAAATTCAAATTAGTAGGTGTAGCCAAACGAATAGAAAGGGCCTGTTATGCTTTTTACTATTCGGGCTTTTGCTCTAAGTCGACAATAACCTTCATTGATGTTTCGCGGTGTGTGTCGATAAACTTGTAAGCATCATCATATTGCTCAAAGGCAAAGCGGTTGCTGATGAGCGGTTTGAGGTTTACGATACCACTTGACACAAAGTCAACAGCAGTTTGATAGTCTTCATGACGATACATCATAGAGCCAATAAGACGCAGCTCATGCTCGCCTAAATGGAACATGCTTAATGCAGGATCTTTAGCAAACACTGCCACTACAACAATATCGCTACCCTTCTCGATGGTTTCCATCAGCGAGCGGATGGACGACTCGACGCCAGCTACCTCGAAGCCCACTTGATAGCCCTCATCGCCAAACAGCTCTTTGGCCACCTCTTTAAGCGGACGCTGGGTGATGTTAAGCGTATCGGCAATGCCACACTCGCGAGCCTTGGCCAGACGAAGGTCGCTAACATCGGTTATCAGCACGCGCTTGGCGCCACGTGCTTTGCAAAACTGTGCCACGAGGTTGCCTATGGTTCCTGCTCCGCTCACCACCACATTTTTACCTTTCACATCGGTGCGGTTGCTGGCGTGTGCACCTACGGCAGCAGGCTCAATCATAGCACCAAAATCAAGACTCATACCATCAGGCAGCTTCAGCACACGGTCGTCGTCAATAACGAAGTAGTCTTGTGCACAGCCATCGGCCTGGAAGGCTTGCACACGCAGGTGCTCGCACACATTATACTGTCCGCGCTTACAAGGGTTGCACTTGCCACACACCAGCTGGGGGCGTGCTGTTATGTTGTCGCCAGGTTTGCAAACAGTGACCTCACTGCCACAAGCTACAACCACGGCCGAATATTCGTGACCCTGAACCACGGGATAGAATGTTGCGGGATGAAGTCCGTGGTACGAGTGTATCTCGCTGCCACAAATTCCTATACGCTTTATGTTAACAAGAACCTGATGTTCTTTAAGATCTTCGGCCTTGGGGGCTGCCACTTCTTTAAACTCGATGTGCTTTGGGGCTACTAATACTGCTTGTCTCATAGTTGTAATATTTTTAAAGGATGTTTTTGTTTTGTATATCTACTTTTAAAAGATTTTTTTGTTTCGTATATCTATTTTTCAACGTGTTTCGTTCTTTATTTATATCTTGCTCTTTAGTTGTTTCAGTTCGTCAACAATCTTATTGTAAACATGACGGTGAAGCTTGTAAAAGCACAGACAAAAGGCGGTGAACACCCACAGCGCACCAGGAATGGTTGAGAACGTGTGGCGCATAATGGCTATAACATCGGCATTTTGCTGCGCACCTGCCACATAGCCAGCCGAGTCGAGCGCCAAGGCAAAGAGCGCGGTACCAAGGGCCATACCCATCTTGTTGGCAAGCGACACAAAGGCATACTGAAAACCATCGTTGCGAATGCCCGTCTTCCACTCGCCATACTCAACACAATCAGGAATTACGGCATAGATGGCGGTGTTAAACCCAGAAAAGAAGAACCAAGCGAGGGCTGAGCAAACGTAAAACGCTATCGGAGCGGTGTTGGGGCTAAAGAGGTAAAGCATAGCCATAAACACGCCACAAAACAATGCAAACACGGCTGCGGCATAACCTTTGTTGCCAGTTTTCTTGAACATCCAAGGAAAGCAAGCTGCTCCTGCTATCGACGGCACGATGATGGCCATTGAATAATAACTGAACAGTGTGGCCGAACCTTCAACATAGGTGAAATAGTAAAGTATATCGGCGTTACGTCCGTAAAGGATGAAGCCGAAAAGAAATTGTCCGAGGATGGCCAACTGATAAGGACGGTTTTTAAACACGGCCTTCAGCTGCACCGATATGGGAAGTTTCTGTCCTACAGGCACCTCAACCACCTCTTTCGTCTTACTGAAGCAGAAGATGTGACAAGCAGCGAAGATAATGCCGTAAATGATGGCCACGGCAAGATATCCAAACTGTGTGTTTCCCTTTCCTAAGAACGTTACAAGCGGAACGGTGATAATGTTTAAGACGCCTATGGCTATCATGGCACTTACCGAGCGGCTGGTGTTGAGCTGTGCACGCTCGTCAATGTTCTGTGTCATAGCGCCGCAGAGGGTGCCATAAGGTAGGTTTACGCAGGTATAGCCAAGCACCAAGATGCAATAGGTAACGGCCATATAAACAATTTTTGCCGTTTGGCTCCAGTGAGGATGCGCCCAGAATGTGAGCATGAGCACAAGGGCGGTGATGGGTGCACCGAACAGAAGCCATGGGCGGAACCGTCCCCAGCGTGTGTGGGTTTTGTCGGTGAGCGTTCCAATAATGGGGTCGTTAACAGCGTCCCATACTCGTGAAACAAGCATCAGAGTTGCCACAGCACTCATGCCTATTCCGAAGACATCGGTATAGAAAATCATGAGGAAGTTGCTGACAAACATCCAACTGAAATTGCATCCTACGTCGCCCATTCCGTAGGCGACTTTACTGATGAACGGCACGTGGCCTTGTTTTGAAGAGGTTTTCATTTTCTTCTTAGATTTTGTTGGTTTTAGTTATTTATAACTTACTTTTTTTAGATACGAACAGACAAGTCATCTTGTTTTCATACGTCGTTTTCTGTCGTTTTCTGCTGCAAATTTATAACATCGCAGCAAAAAGAAAAAGCAAATATCATGTATGTTTTTTCGCAATCGTTCCCACAACCGTTCCCATTTTTCGCAATCGTTCCCAAGGGTTTCAATGGTTTCTTCTGATTATTCAACATAAAAGCGGTTGAAATAGTTTTGCCTTCATCTATCAATGGTTTACGAACAAAGCATGGGGCTTAAAAGAAAAAATAAAGATTTTAAAGCACCTTTAATAATAATAAAATTGTTATATTTGCAGATGTACTAACATAATCAGATAATCTATAATGTCAAGATACATCACCATAAAAGATATTGCCAGCGAGCTGGGCCTATCGAAGTCGACTGTTTCACGCGCTCTGTCGGGAGATTCACAAAACGTGAAGGAAGACACCATGAGGCTCATAACAGAAACGGCGCGTAAGATGGGATACCACCGCAACGAGCTGGCTGTGAGCTTAAGAAAGCAACAATCGCATAATATTGGCATTGTAATTCCAGAGATTGTAACATCGTTCTACATGACTTTCATTAGCCATGCACAAACCTTTTTGCGCAAGCATGGATACAATGTGCTCATTGCCACATCAAACGAGAGCGCAGAACAAGAACGCAAAAACATTGAGATGATGATGCAATGTATGGTTGACGGAATAATGGTAAGCGTGTGTGACAAGGAGCGCAATAGCGAACTTTTTCGAAGCGTAATAGCGCGTGGAATACCTTTGGTGTTTTTTGATCGTACGGTTGAAAACCTTGACGTGTCAAAGGTGCGTCTTGACGATGTGGTGATGTCGTTCTTCATGGTAGAACGACTTATACGCAGTGGGTGCAGACGTATCGTATATATTCCTGGTCCTGAGCGCATACGCAATGGCGTAGAACGACGTCGTGGATACAGAGAAGCTCTTGAAAAATATAACATTGCTTATGATTCGGCATTAGTGTTGCCTTCGGCATTGAGCGCTGAGGAAGGTAGCCAAGTAATGCAACAGTTTATCGATCAGGGCACACCTTTCGATGCGGTATTTGGTTTTACTGAGACAGCTCTTTTAGGCGCAAAGAGTGTTATACAAAAAAGCGGATTGCATATTCCTAATGATGTGCGCATTTGTTGTATGTCGGGCACAACACTCTGCACATTTGTCCACCCAACGATAACGGCTGTTGAGCAACCTGTTGAACAAATGGCAACAGAAACGTGTAGGTTAATTATGGAGCATATCGCTGATGATGCAAAGAAGGTAGAAGAAGTGGTGCTACGTGGCGAAATAATTGATCGTGAGTCGACGGCAGGCTAATTTTCCCTCCCCCTCCTTAAATCTTATACTTTCTTCCTACTTTTGCTTTCTCTTGGCATATCCCCATCCGTTGCTGCGACTTGTCAGTTCTTTCAACCTTGACTTCATCTTAGCTTTGGACTTTGGATGCACCGTGAGTTGGCATTTGCTTTGCAATCTTATCCACGGTTAAATGCCTTATATGAAGTTCCTGTTCGTTAGGTCAGATGTTTGCCGCCGGCTTCCTTCAGATTTCACCTTGCGATGAACACCCTTGCCTTTGGCTATGTAATTCCCGCTATTAGGGCTCGCTCGGGACTTCCACCCGTTAGACAATGCTCATGCCGAGCATACAAAGCGGATGCAATACCGAAGTTGTTCAGTCATTGCATCCGCTTATCAGTAATTATCCTTTTTATCTTTTACCTATTTACTCTTTTACTTTATTACCTTTTTACCCTTTACCACATAGATACCCTTTTGTGGCTCCACATTGCCAAGGAATCGACCGTTAAGGTCATAGTAGTAGCTCTTGGCTGGAGTCTTGATATTAGGAGCGACGATACCAGTTTCAGCCTTTTCAGAAATACGAATCACGCCCATGCCTTGCGTAAGATCTACTCTAATATCGTATGTATCAGGCTTACCTGTAAATCTCCATGCACCTTCGCCAGGATTATCCGGTACAATAATGTCTTCATTAAGGTTTGCTATGTCACCATCGTTAGCAGGTGAAAGACGTGTAGCATTAACAGTAGCCCAATTAATAGCGAGACGCTTCAAGATTGCGAAATATAAAGAACTTTGTTCTCCCTTGAAAGTTATCTCGCCTTCATAGATACCAGGAACCTCGGTTGCAGAGATGATGTTTGCAGGGATATTATAATGCCACTTACCTGTGCTACCAATCACATACAACTCCTTAGGATAGCCTTGTGGATAATTTTTGTCATTATCATATATAGTCATGCGTTTGTTTGGCAAGTCTAAAGTAACGAGAGCATAATATGAAGAAGTCTCTGCTGGAAATTCTATTAAGAACTCAGAATCAACACCTTTCTCTACACCTACAGTAAGGTTTGGCTCAACATTGCATGTTGCGGTAGGTGCACCAATACGGTAGTCTTTAATCTCATCCCATCCGTCTGGTGTTGAGGCAAGTGCTGATGATATATAGAATTTATTAGATTCAAAATTTACCCATCCTGTATATACACCTTCTTCATCTTCCCATTCCAACTTAACTCCATCATGGGCATCTTTGTTACCACCAGTACCAAGGAAGTAAACATAGTCTGGATAATCTGGTACATAGGTTTCATTGAAGAGTTTCATCGTCATATTGCGAAGGTCTACAGTAACTTCGTATGTGCCAGGTTTTGTTATAGAGAAGTAAGAATCATTGTATGCTATATCATTATCACGATTAATGAGCACTCTTCCACCACCTAATTGTTTTGAGTTTTCAGAACTAATGATGCTGAATTTTGTATTAGTAAACTCTATAGTTGCCTTATAAACACCGTCGGTCTCAGTCATAGGAAGCGATTCCTTGCCTATAGTTGGTTCAAAATTTCCCTTACTTCCCAATACATATAGCGAAGAAGGATACGTGCCAAGCATTGTTACGGTCATTGCCTTGAAGTCGACACGAAGACGATAAGTACCTTCGCCTGGCACCTGAAACGAAGTTTCCATTTTGCCAACAATTTTTTCTGGATTATTGTAAGAAAGCAATTGGTTATTCATAGCAGGACCATAGCGGTATTCTCGAAGACCATCCCAATCGGCAGGCTCTTCTGTTAGTTTAGTTACAATACCAAAGTACTTTGCATTAGGAGCAAACGTCACTTCACCTTCATACACACCATCAATGTCTGTTTTTTGCAATTCGGCACTTGCCTTATTGGTTTGCCAATTGCCATCGTTACCTAAAATGTAGCATTGTGCGCTTGCGGTAACAGTAGCCGTCATTATCATCAATAACGACATTAAAAGTTTGAGTAGGCTTTTCTTCATAAGAACAGAATTTAAAAGTTAATATTTGAGTTATTAGTAATAATCCTTGTATAGTAGTAGCCCAACAAAAGCTTTTCTTGCTTTAATCTGAAAGAGCGCAAATAGTTTATGTTGCAAATATAAAACTTTTTTTCTATACTTTCCGCATTTTTTCCAATTTATTTTTATTTTTAGCTATAATACGACCACAAACTTTATTTGTGACTATAGAAATAAGTAGTCAACTATAAATATGTCTTCCGGAATTTGGAGTGACGCTTTTCGGAGGCAGCCCCTGCAAAGCATACAATGCATATCAAAATGTTTTACAAATGGTCGTCTGAGAATCGATTTTTTTCAATCAAGCAGTCTCTTGGTTGTAAATAACGCAATCATGGGTTGTTTTGATAAGCCGCTGAATATCAATACATTGTATCTTTAGCCGTTTTAGAGCATCACAAAAACGGCCAAACAGCGTCGCCGTTACACCGTAATCGCGTTGCCGTTACACTGTAATCGCAGTGCCGTTACACTGTAATCGCAGTGCCGTTACGGTGCAATCGCGACGCGATAACGCCGTAACGGCAAAAATTTTTGGCCGAAAACTTGCTGATGGTGTTGCCAAGGGGCGAAAGGCTACCCTTTTTCCGCTCTATTTGCCCCTGTTTCCAAGTGTTAAATTTTGGCAATAATATTTTACAATTCTACGTGGTCGCTTGTTGCCCGCGTCATGGATTAAGGCTCTTATACCCACTTCATTTTTTCGCAAGCTCAAGGAAACTCCACCGACCATTCCGAATAGCTATAGGGCTTTGGTTTGTTCTGCAACCTTACCCACGGTCAAATGCCTTGTATGAAGTTTCTGTTCGTTAGGTCAGATGTTTTCCGCGCCCTCTTTTTCGCTTGTTTTTGGCGGTGCAAAAGACAAGCCACAAACTAGTGAACTTCTTGTTTTTTTCTTACCTTTGCATTCTATATCAATCAAGCAATCAAGCAATCAAAAAAACAAGCAAAAACACAAACAAAACATGGAAAAGAAACAAATAGTTTTTATTGAGTACATCCGCGTCGTGGCCTGTTTTCTGGTCATGCTTGTTCATGCCAGCGAAAATTTCTATGGTGCAGACAGCTCAGGATTGGCCGGCAATGTGTCAATGCTGGCCAACGAAAGCAACCGCTTCTGGGTCTCGTTCTATGACGGAGCATTAAGCCGCATCTGCGTGCCTCTGTTCATGGTGGTGAGTGCTTTTCTTCTTGTGCCAATGAAGGAGGGCATGACGATGCACTCATTCTATAAACGGCGATTCATGCGCATCCTGCCACCGTTCATAGTCTTTCAGCTCCTCTACACTTTCATCCCCGCCATGCTCGGCCAATGGACGTGGAACGAAGCTTTGGACGGTCTGTGGATGTTGCCATTCAATTTCTCACCAATGGCCGGACACCTGTGGTTTATGTATCCGCTCATCTCGCTCTACCTCATCATCCCTGTCGTCTCGCCCTGGCTGGAAAAATCAACGGCCAAAGAGGAACTCACATTCATCGGCATTTTCATTCTCTCAACCTTCATTCCATGGCTTCACACATTTGTCACCCGTGAGCTTTGGGGCGAATGTTTCTGGAATGGGTTTACAATGCTCTGGTACTGCTCAGGCTACCTGGGCTATCTGGTGCTGGCACATTACATCAGAAAGCACATCACCTGGAATCGGGGCAAGAGAATGAGAATCGGCTTGACCTGCCTTCTCATAGGTGGTGCCTTTACAGGTTGGTCATTCTGGTGGAAGGGTGTTCCCGGTCAGATCATAGAGACACCTCTGCTTGAATGGTCGTGGGAATTCTGTACGCCCAACGTGCTGCTGGCCACCTTTGGTGCCTTCCTGCTGTTCACATGTATTGAGCAGAAAGAAGCCCCCAGATGGATTACAGACATTTCCCGCCTCTCGTTCAGCATGTATCTGATGCACTTGTTCTTCCTGGCCCCTATTGCCGGTTTCTTCGTGAACGGCAACCAGGCAGAGCCGCTCATACCTGTTTGGGCAGCTATCCCCTGCATAGCTCTGCTTTCCTTTCTGTGCTGTGTGATTACCGGCAAGCTGCTGTCATTTTTACCTGGACACAAGTATTTGGGCATATGAAGCATATAAGCAGGTGTTCAAAATTAATCGCATATTTGAATCTTATAAGAAGATGTTATGCGATTAATTTTGAACACCCGATTAACAATTTTGTAAAAAGGTTAGATGTTTTTGTGTTTACCGACCTATCACACCACCAACCTTTCCGAATAGCTATGGGACTTTGATTTGCTTTGCAACCTTACCCATGGTTAAATGCCTTATATGAAGTCGTACAAAAAGAGGGTTGCATCACTGCAACCCTCCTTAATAACAATAGCAATTAATAAAAACAGATTTACTAACCCTTAATTATATTTACAATTCTAACTTTACTTAATCACAAACTTCTTGCCATTGCAGATGTACATACCTGGAGCCAAGATGTACTCAGCATCCTGAACGTTGCTTACCTCGGCAACCTTCACACCTGAGAGGGTGTAAATCTTCACTGAGCCTGCCTTCTGAGCTGCTACAGTCTGGTTGATGCCTGTTGAGACAGTCTCATTGGTCTTACCGGCAAGGTTATAAACTGCACCGTTTTCGAATTCCAAATCCTTTGTCTGCTGACCACCGCCGTTGTTGAAGATGATCTTAGTAGGAGCAGTTGTCAAATCGCCATCATACTTCCACATCCAGACATCCAAACCATTCTTCTTCACACCGATCTTGGTACATGCTACACCTGGCCAGGTACCACCGGTAAAGTTGTCTGTTTCAGTCCAAGCCCAGCAGTCTACCTGACTCCAGTCTGAAGGAGCGAGGAAGTAAGCATAGATACCTGTTGGAGTAGGAATAACTACCTCTTTCATCTTGTTGAAGGTAGCAGAACCTGTCTTGGTTTCGTTATCTGCACTGGTTGCGCTCCAAGTTACAGTCTTGCTCTCGCCTTCCATCATGCCATCACCGAGTGTGAAGGTAGCAGCCTTACCAGGAGTAAGAGCCACCTGCTCACCATCGCCGATCTTATACCAACCGCTCTTGGCATTGTTGCTGAGGGTTGCTGTTACAGTAATAGTCTTCTGGAAGTCACCACCATTAGGACTCAAAGTAACCTTGGCAGCAGTATTGACAGGAGCATCAATCTTCTTGGCACTTGAACCACCATCATACTCCAAGTAGATATCGCCTGTGATACCAGTGATATTACCAGACTGAGCACCGCTACCATTACTCAAGACGACATTGAAACTCTCAACGCCATCGAAAGAGCAAGTCCAGTACTTAGCACCATCAATCTCCTCAGGACCGTCCATTACCTTACCAGGCCATGCACCTGTCAACTCCTTTTCGTCAGCACCTGTTGTCCAAGCGTAGATGTAAGGAGCCTTGTCTGCCTTTACATATACGGTGAAAGCTGCATTAGGATCTACCTTGGTATAAGTAACCTTACCTGTCTTCTCCTTGCCCTCAGAGCTTGTTGCACTCCAAGTCACAGTCTTGGTGTCCTTGAAGTTCATGTCTTCACCGATAGTGAAAGTGGTAGCCTGACCAGGAGTCAAATCTACCTTGTCCTGTCCCTCTATCTGATACCAACCAGACAAAGCATCTTCTGAGAGTTCAGCAGTAACTGTTAACGTATTGGTACGGAAAGAACCGCCAGCTGGAGAAAGAGAAACGCTTACTGGCGGAAGAGGAGCCTCGTCAACCCAAGTTGTACCAGCCTCTTCATTACCATCATAGTCCTGACCGCCCAGAGACTTGGCTGTTGTATCGTAGATGAAAGCACCATCCTCAATGAGTTTGCCACCAGTCCAGTCTTTCACGAGTACGCGAACCTGACCCTTATTATTAGGAGCATCAACGGTGATAGTAGTACCTGTGTAAGTCTTGCCTGTTACCAAGTCTGTATAAGTACCAGCTGGGCAATCTGTGAAAGTAGCACCACCATTGAGGGCTACGAGTGCATAACTGTCCTTATAAGCACGTTTGAAAGCGATACCGCCGTTAGCAGCACAACCCTCGTCAGTCCACTGACCCTTACGGAGAGCAGGAACAGCCTGACGAATCTTGTTCAGACGGATGAGGTGCTGAGCCAAATCATGATTCAATGTAGCTTCTACATTACCAGAAGCCTTGTATACACCGAAGTCTGATGCTTCTACATCACCTGTGATATAACCACCGAAGTAAGCACGACCAGTATCAGAGAGAGGACCGTTAGGACCATTATCAATCTTAGCACCGCGTTTGAAACCAATCTCAGAACCATAATAGAGACATGGGATTCCACGGAAGGTAAACATCAGAGAGAGATTCTCAGCCCACTGAGCATCTGAGCCGCCAAAACGGACACCATCATTTGGCTGAGGACCATAGTCATGACTATCTACATATACCACATTGAAAGTAGCATCATTGTATTTCATATCACCAGACTTAGCCAAGCCGTATGCACTTCCTGCATTAGAGAAGTTGTAGTGCAATGGGAAGTCGATTACATTGAAACCGCTTGACTGAGAATAGTCTGGCTCATGCCATGCGCCATTCAGCATAAAGGTATTGTTGCTTTCAGGAGAATTCGCATTATCTTTCTCGCAGAGAGGCATCAGCTTAGCATCATAACCTGTACCACTGTCATAGATTTCCTGAGTGTCCCAGTATGACTGGCTGCCATCAAAGCTATCCATCAAGTTCTGTGGAGCCTTCCATGTATAATAATAAGGTGAAAGATTGTCCTGACCACGGTACTGCACTTCACCGAAACGGGCACAAACCTCACCATACATGAAGAAAGGAGCCTTGTTCAATCGCTTGTCCTCGTACTGCTTACCGAGAGCAGCAAACTGAGGAATGAACTGCTTGCAGAAGGTAAGACGTGAGATGTGACCAGATGTATCGATACGGAAACCATCCACACCCATCTTGATGAACTGACCATAGCACTTCACGAGATAATCTGCCACTGTATTATTCTCAGTATTGAGGTCCACACAGTCGCCTGCAATCTGAGCCCACCAACGATTAGGTAAGTCCCAGTTGAAGTTACCGAAATGGTGCCAGTAGTTGTGTGAATCATGATTCTGACCATCGGTATTCTTCATCATGGCAAGACGACGCTGATACTGATAACCAGGCTGAAGACCAGGATAGTCACTACCTAATGTTTCGAAATTAGGAATCATACAAGCATTGATGTCTGCCTGGTTACGAAGACGAGTATCACGGTCGAACACCTTGCAAAAATGCTCCTCACCGAAGTTACCAGTGTGGTTGAGCACGATATCGAGGATAATCTTGATACCCTTGGCGTGAGCCTTGTCAATGAGTTCCTGGAACATCACGTCACCGCTCTTTTTGCCGTCACCGCTCTGATAACGGCAATCTACCTTGGAGAAATCCGAAGCATGATAGCCGTGGTAGTCATAACCGGACGCATTCTGTACGACAGGAGTAATCCAGATGGCAGTGAAACCTAACGCCTTGATGTAGTCGAGCTTGTCGATAACACCCTGGAAGTCACCTCGCCAGCAAGGGTCCTTGGTACTCTTCTGTGCTTCCTGGTTATCCCAGCAGAGCACATTGTTACTTGGATCACCATCGTAGAAACGGGTGGTGATCATGAAATAGATACTTTCGTCTCGGAAGTCAGTACGATTCGATGTAAATACATCGGTGGCCATCGTCTGCAAGGAGACCAAAATGAGCATAAGGACTGCCCATAGCCTTGTAGTAAATCTTTTCATAAGATTGACTAGTTATTAATTTTTAGTTAGTGATGTAAATGTCTATATCTAAGTTTTGTTAGCTTACTCATGCAAATTTACACATTATGTATATATCTCTGGGGAAATATTATGCAAAAAAGAATGATTAATTACGTGCAAACGTTTACACACAAATCTTGACAAACAGCAGACAGAATTTACCGACCTCTCACACCACCGTACGTGCCGTTCGGCATACGGCGGTTCCTATTTTGGATACCATTCGAGATAACTATCCGTCAGCGTGATATACCCTGCCTTTTTCAGATTCTCATTTGATAGGGCTCGTGTCAAGATCGGGCTGTCGGCTATACGCCAATTACCAAGACGTGTGTTCCCCCATTGATAGGCTTGCCGGGCGGCTATGCCACATCGTTTGAGGTTGATTATCCTCGTCTTGGGTTTCTTCCATGCTTTCCATATACACATTCGTATCCGTCGCCTTAACCATTCATCGGTTTCAAGGCAAAGCCGTTTTATCTGACCAAGATGATAGTACCCTATCCAACCCAGTATGTACTCTTTCAGCTTCTGTTTCCTGAGTTCATACCCCCAACCATTACTGCGACTCGTCAACTCTTTCAGCTTGGCTTTCATCTTGGTTTTGGTTTTGGGGTGTACAGCTAGCAGACATTTGCCTTTGTTTACATAAAAGGAGTAGCCGAGGAATTTAACTCCTCGTACATAGGACACTACGGTTTTCTCCCGATTTACTTTCAGAAAGAGTTTCCCCTCGATAAATCGTGTGATACTTGACTTTACACGCCGTGCGGCTCGTTTGGATTTACAGAATATCATGGCAGCATCGGCATATCGGACAAAGGGGTGTCCTCGGAGTTCAAGTTCCTTATCCAATTCGTTGAGCATTATGTTACTCAACAGCGGACTTAGAGGTCCACCTTGCGGTGTGCCCTCTTCGCTCGCTTCAAAAAGTCCTCGGGTGATTACTCCGCTGCTTAGATATCTGTGTATTAGACTGACTACTCTGCCGTCTGTTATCGTGCG
>OMAQ01000416.1_pt1 | contig 23577 bp, 20 predicted proteins | sample 1673461 | NCBI WGS metagenome assembly OMAQ01 (sample SAMEA103958112, study PRJEB25191) | human gut metagenome | biome: human-associated habitat [ENVO:00009003]; feature: intestine environment [ENVO:2100002]; material: feces | place: Germany | collected 2013/2015
ACACCCAAACAATGTTGATGGCAAGGCATCAGAAAATAGCTAAACTCTTTGACGAAGACTTTTGGGGTACGCAATGACGAAGTCAGGAGTATTGACTCCCACGTCTTTTTTTATGGCCTTTGCCTAACCGTCGCAATAATATTTTCATAAGGGAGCCGTGACACATCACATTAAAAGGCAACCTTGATGGACAACAAGCTTCAGAAGTGTTTGGTTTCACTTAGTTTCGACGATGGCAGGATAGACAACTACACCATGGCCTACCCTATCTTGAAAAAGATTGACTTACCAGCCACGTTCAACATAACCATGGGATATGTTACTGGCAAGTTAACCCCAGGCAACCCTACCGACGTAAAGCAGATGAACGTAGACATGGTGCGAGAACTGTTTTCTAACAACAAGTTTGAGATAGCTGGACACGGCTGGGCGCACCAAAACGACATCACCGACATAGAAAAGGGCATCACAGAACTCAAATCATTACTTGGAGTAAACACACTCACAAGATTTGGCGACGGCTTTGCGAGTCCGGGGACAGGATTGAGTTTGGAAACTTGGCATCGGCTTACCTCAAACCAAAGCAACACCATAAGGTATGCTCGCGTATCGCTTAGATACAAGTCGTGCGCATGGCTCAAGACTTTGATAAGGAAAACAAGCCGAGTACTCCAGTGGCCTTGCCTCTACCGCATGGCATACCAAGACACAATGATGAATGACGTGCAGGACGGGCTGATATACAGCATACCGGTATTGTCGTCAATCACCACGAATGAGCTAAAAGCCGTCATCAAGAAGGCCATAAAGACCAAACAGGCCATAGTGCTGATGTTTCACAGCATCGTACCAGATGGTGCCGTACACGACAACTGGGACTACGAAGAGGGCAAGTTTGATACCTTTTGCCAATTCTTAAAACAGGAAGAGAAAGAAGGGAAACTTAAGGTCTGCACATCAATGGAAGTGTGGAAACAATTAACCAGCGAGAAATAAGCCATGTTTGAGTTCATATACAGCAGTCGAAAACTAAAGGGGCTTCAAAATGTCATAAGCCACAGTTACAAAAACAAACAACCTATCGTGCCTCTGTTTTGGACAGAGCACTGCGTGGAATGTTCCGCGCCAGCTTGCTACGCCACATGTCCACGTTTCCGAAAGCGTGCCGACGGCGACTGCATACGCCTTGTCGACGGTTTCGCACCAATCAAGACTGAAGATGGCATTGGGGCAGAATGCGAGTTCAGAACATGGGCGAAGATAGAATCACAGCTCAAAACACGCCCACTGTCTGGCAACGCCTACGCACGCTTGTACCAAGCTGTCACAACTCTCGGCTATCTCTTCAGACACTTGGCAATGAGCATGCCTTTCAAGCCGATTCGAAAATTCATCGATGACGGATGGTTCAGTTACCGTCAGAAGCTAATAAACCTTATGATGGAGAGGAAAGAACCTGCTTGTGCACTTACGCTTAGAGGCGTGGTACAAAACCACGATCATCCATCCACTTTCCTTGTAGACATCAAGAGCTTCTCCGCTTTGCTCTATAGAAAGGCCATAGAGATTCCTATGGGCAAGGTGGAGTTTAGCGTCAACATTCCGCCATACGAGGGGAACGACAAGAAAGAACTCTATTTTATCAACCTGCATCCCGTCAACGCCGAGGAGCACGTCAAGCTCGCGTTCCGCAGTCTGGAACTGCTACCTACCGACATCACCATGGGGAAAAAGGTGAAATGCGTGGTATGGGACTTAGACAACACAATTTGGAACGGCACGCTCATAGAAGGCAATGTGACTCTTAACGAACGTTTGAAGGATCTCATTGTCGACCTTGACCAACGAGGCATCGTCAACAGCATAGCATCGAAAAACGACCCGGAAGAGGCGGAAAGAAAGCTGAAAGCCTTTGGCATAGACGATTACTTTGTATTCAAAAAGATAAACTGGAATCCGAAAAGCGCGAATATAGCCAACACTATCAAACAAATGAACATCAGCCCCGACACGGTAGTGTTCGTAGACGACAATCCATTCGAACGCAACGAGGTATCACTTCATATACCAGATGTGACAAGCATAGACCCTTCGGAGATGGAGGATTTCGCACGCTGCGACAGGTTCAACGCCGTTGTCACCGACGACTCCAAAAAGAGACGGCAAACTTACAAAATGCTCGAAACCATGCACAAAGAAGAAGAATTATGGACTGGCAACATCGATGACTTTCTCCGAAGCTGCAATATCAAGGCTATAATATCCGCACCGAAGGAGGAAGAGATAAGGCGTTGCTACGAACTGCTACAACGCACCAATCAGCTCAACTCCTCAGGACGACGACTGTCAATTGACAAAGTGAGGGAGATTTTACAAGACAACCGATACGAAAGCTTCGTACTCAAGAGTAGCGATAAGTTTGGCGATTACGGCACCGTAGGATTTCTCATTATAGACAAAAATGGCGAACGACCCACGGTCACCGATTTTGTGATAAGCTGTCGTGTAGCCAACAAGAAAATTGAACCTACACTCATCAACTACCTGGCAAATCGCTATGGGGGCGAACTACTGTTCAACTACAAGCATACGCTGCGCAACGGTCCCATGCACGCCATAATCGAGGAACTTGCCATGCAACCATACGCTTCGTCAGATACATACGAGACATATCTGTGCAAGCACGATGCGTCATATCCCGACATCGTAGACTTGCGAGAGCGTTAGTTGGAAAGTGACACGAAAACCAAAACGTAGCACAAAAGACCGTCATGAATTACTATGCGCTCAACAACTCTTTACCGAACTCGTGCAAGACATTCTTGATTTCAGAGACTCGTTCTTCGCTTGGCGTTGATATGCCATATATGTATCTGACAAGAAGGCTTTGACTAATGTTCAGGCTACGGGCAACCTCTGAAATATTCAGCCATGGATATTTTGCAAACAAAGCTCCTATCGCGTTTTCTTGAGGCTCTGATGTTTCAAGAAAACTTGATACATGCATGTCCACATCTATGGATTCCCAACGGATGTCCTCACCATCATCCCCGACAACATAATCATTGCGCTGCTCAGTTGTCGCATTCATAAGCTCTGGGTAGGCCTCCAGCGGACGACTGAACAACTTGCCCGACTGTGCCTTCATATAAATGCGATTCTTGTCAAACCAAATGTTCTTGATTTTTTCCATAGTCTAAAACCGTTTTATCCGAAACGCTTATGCCACTCTACAATAAAATCTTCCCTATAGTTATCACATGTGGCAACAGCTTTCTTAATTACTTGCTCTTTCAAGCCATGGTTATATACAATTCTCACTTCAGGCACGAGCTCTATCTTTGCCCGTTTTCCACCATAGCTCACATGGACATGAATAGGCTCATGTTCGTCTAAATAGAAAAAGAACCTTATTCCAAAGGCTATAAGCAGTGTAGGCATATGCGTCTATTATTTTTTCGCAAAGATAGTTTTTTTCTTTTACACCCACAACTCTAAAGAGATTTTTTATCAGTAGCCGCACTTGCCTGCCGGTCAATATTCCACCTTGTCCTTCTTTTCGCTCCACAAGCGGAAAGCCTCTTGCGCCTCATCGCGCAACAGCACCTCTGAGGGCAACTTGCGTTGCTGGCGTGGCAAGGCAAACTCGTCGTAGATGAACGAGTCGTCGAAGCCGATGGCCTTGGCGTCGTGCTTGTCGTTGGCGAAGTAGACCTTCTTCAGCCGCGCCCAGTATATGGCGCCAAGGCACATGGGGCACGGCTCGCACGAGGTGTATATCTCGCAATCGCTCAGGTCGAAGGTGCCAAGCTCACGGGCGGCGTTCCTTATGGCCGTCACCTCGGCGTGGGCGGTGGGGTCGTTGTTGGCTGTGACGCGGTTCACGCCTGTAGCCACCACCTCTCCGTGGCGTGTTATCACGGCGCCGAACGGTCCGCCGCCGTTGCGCACGTTGTTTACCGAGAGGGCGATGGCTCTCTTCATGAAGTCTTCGTTTGTCATGGTTTTAATGTTTCAGAATGTCTTGGCGTGAACGCATTTCATGTCTTTCTCCAGTTGCGCTGTTGAGCTGGCCCCCACCAGCACGCTCGTCACGCCCTTTTGGTGCAGAATCCAGGCCAAGGCCATCTCCGCCAAGGTCTCGTCGCGCTCACTGGCTTGCGCGTTCCACCGCTTGAGCCGTGCCAACAGTTCCGGGGTCAGGGCAGCGTGCTTCAGCGAACGCTCCTTCGCCATGCGGCTGTCGGCAGGTATGCCATTGAGATAACGGTCGGTGAGCAGTCCTTGCGCCAATGGCGAGAAGGATATGAACCCTATGTCATGTTCATGGCAATAGTCGAGTATGCCCTCCTCCTGCTGCGCGCGGTCTATCATGTTAAGGCGGCCTTGATAGATAAGCAGCGGCACGTCGCGCTCGCGCAGGTAACGGTCGGCGAATTTCAGTGCCTCCAACGGCCAGCTGCTGATGCCCAGATAGAGGGCCTTGCCTTGCCTCACGATGTCGACCATGGCCTGCAGCGTCTCCTCAAGCGGAGTAGCGGGGTCATAGCGGTGACTGTAGAACAAGTCCACATAGTCCAGCCCCATGCGCTTTAGGCTCTGGTCAAGGCTTGCCATGAGATACTTGCGCGAGCCCCAGTTGCCGTAAGGGCCCTCCCACATGTCGTAGCCCGCTTTCGTGGCGATGAAGAGCTCGTCGCGATACGGCCGGAAATCATCACGCATCAACCGGCCCATGGTCTCCTCGGCACTGCCGTATGGAGGGCCGTAGTTGTTGGCAAGGTCGAAGTGGGTAATGCCATGGTCGAAGGCGTAGTGGGTGATGGCTCGACTCCGCTCATAGGGGTCAACGCCACCGAAGTTGTGCCAGAATCCAAGACTGACCTTTGGCAGGAGCACACCGCTCTTGCCACATCTATTATATAGCGCATCGCCATCGTCGTAGCGGTGGGAGTCGGCCGTGTATTTTTCTTTTAATTCCATATAGCTTGCGGTTTAATGTTTAACTGTTGCAAAGATAAGAAATAGCTAAACATCCTACAACTTTTCCGCGAAAAAAAAATGGAGCATGGCCGATAGCGCGTAAAGCCCACTACGCGTCAGCCTTTACGCGTATGCAGGCATTGGCTATCATCGCCGTGACGCCGCCCGTGGTGATGCCACTGGAGAAGATGCTCTTGATGACGCTTGGCATCTGGGATAGGATGTCGGGCACAAGCTCCACGCTCATGCCCATGGCGAAACTTATGGCAAGCACGAGCACCGCCTTGCGATCCATCTTGGTGGAGGCTATGATGCGCACGCCCGCCGCGGCCACGGTGCCAAACATCAAGAGCGTGGCCCCGCCCAGCACGCAGTCGGGGATGAGGGAGAAAAACTCGCCCACCACGGGGAAGAGGCCAAGGAGGAACAAGGCTCCGGCGATGAAATAGCCCACGTAGCGGCTTGCCACGCCCGTGAGCTGTATCATGCCGTTGTTTTGGGCGAAGATGGAATTGGGGAAGCTGTTGAAGACGGCGGCCAGCATGGAGTTGAAACCGTCGGCCAAGATGCCGCCCTGCGCGCGCCTCATGAACACGGGACCTTCCACGGGCTCGCCTGAGATGAGCGAGTTGGCGGTGATGTCGCCGAAAGCCTCTACCGCGGTGACGAGATAGATAAGGCCAAGGCCGACGATGGTGCCCACGTCGAAACGCAAGCCATACTTGAGCGGTACGGGGATGTTGAGCGACCCCGTGGCATGGATGTCGGAAAAATGGATCATGCCCAGGCAATAGGCCGCCACGCAGCCAACGAGCAGGCCCAGCACTATTGAGCCCATGCGCAAGAACCTGTTGGCCGACCTGTTGAAGAAGATGATGGTGACAAGCACCAGCACCGCCAGGCCCAAGTTCCGGATAGAGCCGAAGGTGCCGTCGTCTATCGCGGCCTGGCCTCCTCCGCACGAGTTAATGCCCGCCTTGATGAGACACAAGCCTATGAGCGTGACCACGATGCCGGCCACGAGCGGCGTGATGACCTTGCGCGTGTAAGGCAATATCCGGCTCACTATCATCTCCACGACCGAAGCCACAAGGCATCCGCCGAAGACATAGCTCAAGCCGAGCGCGACGTCCATCTTGCCGTTGACCATGCCAAGCATGCCGGCGCTGATGATGGGACTGATAAACGAGAACGCCCTGGATGCAAAGCAAGCCCGTGTCGATGGGCCCGACACGGTGGCTCTGGATGAAAGTGGCGATGCCCGAGACGAAGAGCGACATGGAGACGAGGAATCCCGTGGTCTGGATGTCGAAGCGCAAGGCCGACGCTATGATGAGAGGCGGGGTGATGATGGCCACGAAGATGGCCAAGAGGTGCTGCAAGGCGGCGAACAAGGTCTCGCGGAGGGGCGGACGGTCGTTAAGCCCATAAATCAAGTCCTTCTGCGCGGCCATTATTCCTCTCGCATTTTTATCTCGCAGTTGTCGAGCGAGTCGATGATGGCCATGCTCTCGCAGCGTATGCCAGCGTCCTCGATGACCTTACGGCCATGCTGGAAAGCCTTCTCTATGATGAAAGCCATGCCTTCCAGATGCGCCCCTGCCTGGCGGCAAAGTTCGATGATGCCCTTGGCGGCGTTGCCATAGGCCAGGAAGTCGTCAACGAAAAGCACCTTGTCGTCGGGCGTGAGATAATCCTTTGAGATGACGACGTGGTATTCGCGTTGCTTGGTGAACGAGAACACCGTGGTTGAGAGCATGTCGCCCATGGTCGACGGCTTTTTCTTCTTGGCGAACACCACCGGCAAGTCGAGCAAGAAACCCATCATGATGGCCGGCGCTATGCCGCTCGCCTCGATGGTCAGTATCTTGTTGATGTCGGTGTTGGCATATCGGCGAATCATCTCCACCGCTATTTGCTTCATCAGGTTTGGGTCCATCTGGTGATTGATGAACTTGTCGACCTTTAAGATACCACCTGGGTAACACTTGCCATCCTTACGGATTCTGTCCAATAACGCTTTCATTGTGTAATTTGTTTAATTAATGCAAAATTACAAAAAGCTCGCGTCTTGTGAAAGCAATTGGACTGGCAATGTTGAAAGAATATGAAAAAAGCTCTCTTCCATCGAGCATATTCGAGGGAAGAGAGCTTATGGAGTTTATTTGTTGCCTATGGTTATTTTCTTCCGAAGTCGGCGGGTATGTCTCCCCATTGCCTTGTCTGCCACTGTATTATGGGCGTGTTGACCTTGTGGGCGCGGAGCCATTTCTCCGCCCGGCTTATGAGCGCGTAGAGAGGTTCGGTGCGCTCGTCGCGTTCAAGCTTTGTCTTGCATTGTTTCTTCTTGACCCATAGTATGGCGATGTAGGAGTCGGAGTAGATGGCCTTGTCGGTAATGCCCATCTTGTCCATCAAGGCCAAGGCGTGCACTATGGCGAGAAACTCGCCTATGTTGTTGGTGCCATACACCGTGGATCCATCGGCATAGTATGGTCCGAAATGGAATATCTTTTCACCCGTGGCGAGGTCCACCCCTTGATACTCCATCGGCCCGGGATTGCCGGAACAGCCCGCGTCGACGGCCCAGGCGGAGGAAACGCCTTGAACGTTTTGGCCCATCATGGATGTGCTTTTTTACATTCTCTCTGGCACCTCGATACCAAGAAGCTCCATGGCGTTCTTGATGGTCTTGCTCACGTTGCGCGCGAGCTTGAGACGGAAGATCTTTTCAGCCTCAGTGTCAGCGGAGAGGATGCTGTAATCGTGGTAGAACTGGTTGAAGAGCTTGGTCAGCTCATAAGTGTAGTTGGCAATGCCGGCAGGGTTATAGTTCTGGCCAGCGTCAGCCACGGCCACCTTGAAGGCGTCAAGCTTCTGTATCAGCTCCACCTCCTTGGCGTTGGGAGCGTAAGAAGCGTCGGTCGCGACAGCCACGTCGCCGCTCTTCCTGAGGATGGAGCGTATGCGCGCGTAAGTATATTGTATGAAAGGACCCGTGTTGCCATTGAAGTCGATAGACTCGGCAGGGTTGAACAACATGTTCTTGCGTGCGTCCACCTTCAGGATAAAGTATTTCAGCGCGCCCATGCCCACGATGCGGGCTATCTCACCCTTCTCCTCGTCGGAGAACTCTTTCGACTGTCCGTGCTCCTCGCTCGTCTTGCGTGCGTCTTCTATCATCTCCGCCACGAGGTCGTCGGCGTCGACCACCGTTCCCTCACGGCTCTTCATCTTGCCGTTGGGAAGCTCGACCATGCCATAGGAGAAATGCACGAGGTCCTTGCCCCACTTGAAGCCGAGGCGGTCGAGAAGGAGCGAGAGCACCTGAAAGTGGTAGTTCTGCTCGTTGCCCACCACGTAGATCATCTTGTCGATTGGGTAATCGGCGAAGCGCATCTCCGCCGTGCCTATGTCCTGGGTCATGTAGACCGTGGTGCCGTCGGCGCGTATGAGAAGCTTATGGTCAAGGCCGTCGTTGGTGAGGTCGGCCCAGATGCTGCCATCCTCTTTCTTGTAGAAGAGGCCCTTGTCGAGCCCCTCCATCACCTTGCGCTTGCCCACGAGGTAAGTGTTGCTCTCATAATATATCTTGTCGAAGCTGACGCCAAGCGCCTTGTAAGTCTCATCGAAACCGGCGTAGACCCATGAGTTCATCTTGGCCCAGAGGTCGCGGATGTCCTTGTCGCCCGCCTCCCATTTCACGAGCATATGGTGAGCCTCCTTGATGAGCGGAGCCTCCTGTTCGGCCTTCTTCTTGGCTTCTTCCTCGCCCATGCCCTCTGCCACGTATTTCTTCTCGAGCTCAGCGCACTCTTCCTTGTAGTGCTTGTCGAAGAGCACGTAGAAGTCGCCAATGAGATGGTCGCCCTTCTTGCCAGTAGACTCAGGCGTGCAGCCGTTGCCCCATTTCATCCATGCGAGCATCGACTTCATGATATGTATGCCACGGTCGTTCACGATGTTGGTCTTCACCACACGGTTGCCGTTGGCCTCAAGAATCTTCGCCAAGCTCCAGCCAAGGAGGTTGTTGCGCACGTGGCCGAGGTGAAGGGGCTTGTTGGTGTTGGGTGAGGAATATTCCACCATGACGAGAGGAGACTCGGGCGTTACCGCCTTCTCGCCGTAGCGTGGGTCGCTGTCGATGGTGTCGAGCAGCTCCGTCCAGGCCTCAGGCGCGATGACGAGGTTGAGGAAGCCGCCCACGGCGTTGAACGCCGCCACGGCCTTGCAACCGCCAACGAGCTTCTCGCCAATCTCTTGCGCGGTGTCTTGCGGCTTCTTGTGCGACATCTTCAAAAACGGAAACACCACCAGCGTGAGGTTGCCCTCAAAGCCAGGTTTCGTTTTTTGAAGTTGAACCATCTTTTCAGAAACCTCTTGCCCATAAAGCTCCTTGACGGCGGAAATCACCGATGAGCTTATCTCTTTCTCAATGTTCATGGATTTATCTTGTCTGTTTATGTTACACATATATATATTAATCATTTGCAAAGTTAGCAAAATATATAGGAATAGTGTCAGTTTGACGCAATAAATATTAAAGTAAGCAACCATTTTTATGTTAAGCAAATTAAATAATAACTATTTTATTGCCAAATATTTTTGATTGTTCAAAAACATTTGCTAATTTTGTTTCAAATTGAAGAACTAACATTAAAAACCGAAAATCAATCATTGGTTGATTCTTGTTTAATGTTTTGATTCTGCACCATTTAAGATAAAAAAAACTAAAATTAATATGAGCACACAACAAGACGTCTACGGCAGCTTGGGCCAGAAACGCAAGAAATTCATCAATTGGCAGGCACGCACCATTTTGGTGTCGATGCTTGGTTACGCCATGTTTTATTTCGTGAGAAAGAACTTCTCGCTTGCCATGCCTGGCCTGACCGGTGAGTATGGCATTTCCAACAAGAGCTTCGGCTGGATATTGTTTTTCGGCTCCCTCATATACGGAACGTCGCGCTTCATCAATGGTTATGTGGTAGACCGCGTCAAGAGCCACATAGTGATGGCCTTGGGCTTGTTCTTGTGTGCCATGGCCAACTTCGCCTTTGGCTTCAGCGTGAATATCAGCGCGCTCATCACGGGAACCGAAAGCGGCCCCGACTTCACCTCGATGCTCATCCTCTTCATGGGTATCGTCATCATCCTGAACCAGTATTGCCAAGGCATGGGCTATCCTCCGTGCGCACGCGTCCTGCCCCACTGGATTCATCCTTCGGAGCTCGCCACCAAGATGTCTATCTGGAACACGTCACACTCGGTGGGCGCCGCCTTCGCCGTGATAGTGTGCGGCACCATCATGGGCTCGCTCGGCACCGACATGAGTGCCAACGCTGACGTGGTGGCAAGGATAGCCGAGAACCTGACCAACAACAACGTGGCTGACGCCTCGACACAGGCTCTCAACTACGCCGCACACATAGGCGCGTGGAAATGGTGCTTCTGGATTCCGGCCATCATCGCCCTCTGTGGCTCGGTGTTCGTGTTGATGGGCTTGCGCGACGAGCCTAAGGACGCTGGCCTGCCCGACCTGCCCGGCACGTCGCTCGGAAAGATTGACGTGCAGAACAAGAAAGACCGCAAGAAGTTTGAGATGGAGATGGTTTGGAAGAACCGCTGGGTGTGGACGTTCTGCATTGCCAACCTCTTCGTGTATGTGGTGAGAATGGGTATCCTCGACTGGGGACCGAAGTTCCTCACCGAGAGCCGCGGCCTCGACATCTCCGAGGCTGGCTGGACAGTGGCCGCGTTTGAGATCGCCGGCATCGTCGGCACGCTGTTCGCAGGCTGGGCCACGGACCACATCTTCAAGGGCAAGGGACACCACATGTGCGTGGCTTGCATGGCAGGCGCGGCATTGTTCATGTTCATCTTCCGCTGCTTGCCTGGCAACGCGAGCCTTACGCTCACAGCGGCAGTGCTCGTTGGCGCGGGATTCTGCGTGTACGGCCCACAGGCGCTCATCGGCATCGAGCTCGGCAAGCAAGCCACGAAAGAGGCTTCGGCAAGAGCCAACGGCATAGCCGGCATTCTCGGATACATCGGCTCCGGACTCTCTGGACTGCTCGTGGGATATGTGGCCGACATCTACGGATGGACAAGGGTGTTTGAGACCATCATCGTGGTGGCCATCGTCGGCATGTTGATATTGATATCCATGTGGAAAGCCCCACGCGACGGATATGAGCGCGCCTCAAAGATCAACTATGAGGAAGAGTAAACAACTGTGACATAACTGTGTATATGAAATAAAAAAAGACAATCTATGAAGTTCGACAAGTTCTTATCTCCCTTTGGGCACGACAAGCTGATGGAAGCGTTGGCAAAGATCAGCCACGTGGCTCTCGACATGGACGGCACCATCTACCTTGGCAGCACGCTCTTCCCTTATACCCAACACTTCCTCGAGACGCTGCGGAGGCTCGACATCAGCTATTCGTTCTTGACCAACAACCCGACAAAGAGCTCAGGCGATTATCTTGAGAAATTGCACAAGCTCGGCATTGAGGCCACTGCGGAGCAGATGTACACGTCGTCGATAGCCACCGTCGACTACATCCACCAAAACTATCCGCAGGCCAAGCGCATCTTCGCGCTTGGCACGCCAAGCATGCAGGAAGAGTTCAGGAAGGGAGGCTTCGAACTGTGCGAGGACTCGCCTGAGGATCGCCCCGACGTGCTCGTGGCCGCCTTCGACACTACGCTCACCTACAGCCGCCTGTGCCGCGCGGCATGGTGGGCGTCGCACAAGGACATCCCCTACATCGCCACCAACCCCGACTGGGTATGCCCCACCGACCAGCAGACCATCCTCGTGGATTGCGGCTCGTTGTGCAAGGCGATAGAGGGTGCCACGAAGAGGCAACCCGACGTGGTGATAGGCAAGCCCAACCCCAACATGTTATGGTGCATACGCGACAAGTATGGCCTTAAAGACGACGAGATAGCCATGGTGGGCGACCGCATCTATACCGACGTGGCAACGGCGCAAAACGCGGGCTCGTTTGGCGTGCTCGTGCTGTCGGGGGAGACAACGCTTGAGGTGTCGCAGACTTACGAGCGCCAGCCAGACCTCACGGCGGCAAGCATCAAGGAACTTGGCGAGCTGCTCGAGGAGGCACGCGGCCATTGAAAAACGGCAGCGTTGGCAAAAATGAAACAACCTTGTAACAGCAGCGAAAAGCTATTGTAATACGCTATAGATAATTTTGTACCTAAATAATTAACTTTAACTATCAATTATGAAGATGAAACAGCATCACGTGAAAATTGCCGTGACGGCTCTTTCGATGCTCACCTCGGTGACGGCTTTCGGACAGAGCGTGAAACTGACCGGCCGTGTGCTCGACTCCGATGGATCAACCCCAATGGTTGGCGTGACGGTGCAGCAAAAAGGTTCCAAGACAGGAACAGTGACCGACTTGGACGGACACTTCACGTTGACTGTTAATGGGGCGAACCCACAACTAACAGTTTCCTATCTTGGTTACCAAACCACTACCCTTTCCGTGGGTAGCAAGACAAACGTCAAAATCGTGATGAAGCCAGAGGCAAAGAACCTTAACGAGGTCGTCGTGACGGCTCTTGGCATCAAGCGTGAGGAGAAATCGCTGGGCTATTCGGTGACGAAGCTCGACAACAAGGAACTCACGAAAGGTGTGTCCGGCAACTGGCTGGAACAAATGAACGGCAAGGTAGCCGGATTGTCAATGTCGCAGGCAGGTACAGGCCCAATGGGAACGATGCGTGTCACGCTTCGTGGTGACCACTCGTTGAACCACGGCAACAACGGTGCGCTCTTCGTGGTCGATGGTGTGCCAATCCAATCGGGAACAGTGGCAACGGGTAGCGGTTCAACTTATAGCAACAACGACGCGCCTGTGGACTTCGGTAACGGCGCGGCAGACATCAACCCCGACGACGTGGAGTCGGTGACGGTGCTGAAAGGTGCCGCAGCTACCGCCCTCTATGGCTCGGCAGCAGGAAACGGCGCTATCGTCATCACCACGAAAGGCGGTGGCAACGCTAAGAAATGGGGCGTCACGGTAAGCTCCTCGCTCGTCTTCGAGAAGGCAAGCTATTGGCCAGACTTCCAAAAGGAATATGGCGCTGGCTCCGATATGGGTCTCAATCCCTTCGTCTTCAACAACGTGAATGCCGACAAGTCGGCTGACGGCAAGGCTTACAGCTCAAACTACTCGCGCTACAACTTCGGTGAGAAGTTCGGCGAGGGCAAGATGCGCTATCAATACAATTCTTACGACTGGGACACCGGCATGTGGACACCTACACCATGGGAGTATAAGGACGACTGGTACAAGGGATTCTTCCAGACTGGTTCCACATGGCGCAACAACGTCTCCATCACCGGTGGCAACGGCAAGGGCACTTCTGGCCGTATCAGCTTCACCGACACACGCAACAACTGGATTACGCCAAACACAGGCTACGTGGACGACGCCGTGTCTCTCGGATTCGACTCTCCTGTGAGCAAGCGCATCAAGATAAGCTCACGCGTCAACTTCACCAACCGCCGAAGCGGAAACCTGCCGGCAAGCGGTTACTCATCGGCCAGCCCAATGTACCAGCTCGGCTTCGGTTACAACACCAACTCCATCAACGAGTGGAAGGATGAGTATTTCAACGGAAGGTTCACCAAGGAGAACATAGACAACGGCATGACGGTGTACAAGGGTACCGACTCGTTCAACCCTTACCGCACGGCATACGAGGAGCTCAACTCCATGAACAAGACCCGTGTGTATGGCAATATGCAGGCCACTATCTCGCTGCTCAAGGGACTCAAGCTCAAGTTGCGCTCAGCTGTGGACATGACCCACACTTGGAGAACTCAGCAGCGTCCATTCTATACCAACGGCTTCCAGGAGGGTATGTATCGTGAGCAAACGACCAATGTTTATCGTTTCAACAACGACTTCCTGCTCTCATACACCAACAACAAGTTCGTGGGCGACCGCCTCGGATTCAATGCCTCTTTCGGCGGCAACAGCTACGACTATCGTTACTACAACGACCGCATCACCCTCACCAAGCTGCAGGTGGACGGCGTTTACAACGTCTACAACGTGCCATCAGGATATAGCCCTGACGTGTTCAGCTATCATTCAAAGAAGAAGGTCAACTCCTTCTATGGCATCATGGGCCTTTCGTGGGACAACACCTATTATCTTGAGTTCACCGACCGTAACGACTGGTCGTCAACTCTCGCCATGGGCCACAACTCATACAACTATCCTTCAGTGTCAGCCACTGTCCTTCTTGACCAAGTGTTCAACTTCAGGGAGAAAGCCCCTTGGATTGACATGCTCAAGCTGAAAGCGTCGTGGGCTAACGTGGGTAACGACACGTCACCTTATTCTTTGGACCGCTATTATGACAACACGTCATACTACGGAGGCTACCGCATCTCACGCACCATTCCTAACTCGAAGATCAAACCCGAGAACGAGGAGAGCTGGGAAGGCGGTATTGAAGGCAAGATGTTCGGTGGTAGACTTGGCTTCGACTTCACTCTCTATACCACAAACACGACCAACCAAATCGTGAGCGTGGCAGCTGACCAAATCACTGGCGCCACTGGCTATACCATCAACGCTGGTAAGATAAGCAGCAAGGGTGTTGAGATCTCGCTCAGCGGCACGCCTGTGAAGACTCGCAACTTCGAGTGGAACATCTCCGCCAACGCCAGCCGCAACTGGAACACCCTTGAGGCATTGCAAGACGATTGGGATCCAAGACAACCTTTCCAGCTCAACAACGGTACGACCATCGGCGGTCGTGTATATGTCTACTCATTCGTAGGCCATGAGATGTATCACCTCTACGGCAGAGGCTACACACGCGCTCCGGAAGGCGCTTTCTACCTCGACGATGACGGCAACAAGGTTGACTGCAGCGGCGCCAAGATAATAACCAGCAACGGTCTGCCCGTGAGCCCTAAGTCGTCACCGCTTAAAGACCTCGGCCGTGTCAACCCGACATGGACAGGCGGTCTGAACATGAACTTCCGCATCAAGGACGTGACGGTATCAATGGACTTCTCCGCGCAGGTTGGCGGACACGCTTATTCTACCACAAACTTCATGCTCTCATACCAGGGTCGCCTGAAGAACTCGCTCAAGGGGCGCTACGACGGATTCGTACTCGACGGCGTGCAGGAGCACAAGGCTGCCGACGGAACAATTACCTATACTAAGAACAAGACCGTGATGACCTCCGTGCAGAACTATTACAACACTTATGTATGGGTGCGCGACAACGCCGAGGAAAACACGTTCTCCACTAACTTCATCAAGTTCAAGCAGCTGCGTGTCGACTACAGCCTTCCAAGGGTCATCTGCAAGAAGACCCATTTCTTGGAAAGCGCAAGCTTTGGCGTTTACGCCACAAACCTCTTCTGCATCACACCGTTCCCACAGTATGACCCAGAGACTGCAATGGTATCGGGCGCGGAGATATACTCAGGTATAGAGACGCTTGCATACCCGATGACACGCCAGTATGGATTCAATCTTAAACTTTCTTTCTAAAGCCATGAAAACAAGATTCACAAAATATATGCTTCCCGTCGCCGCGTCAGCATTGCTTCTCGCGGGATGCACGCAGAATTTCGAGTCAACCAATTCCAACCCTAACAAGATTACGGTGGAAAGTGGCAAGCTCAACTGCTCGGCCATGTTTGAGCCGATTCTGTATGGAGGTACAAACTATTTAACTTACATAAGTTACAACTGGAACGACGAGCTCATACAGCATACTGCCGGCACAGCCTACACCACTACAACGCAGCACCGTTACGGCATAGGCGACAGCAACTGGACATCGCTATGGAACTCCATAGCACGCTACGCCAGCGACTGCAACGAGATGGGCAGACTTGCCGAGGTGCAGAACAACCCTGCAATCCAAGCCGTGTCCAAGACGCTGTACGTGATGTACATGCAAAACCTCACCGACATGTTCGGCGACATTCCTTTCACTGAGGCGTTCAAGGCTTCTGAAGGAAACATGAAGCCGGTGTTCGACTCTCAGGAAAAGGTTTATACCCAGCTTTGCTCTTACTTGGAAAAAGCCAATGAGACATACGCGCAAAGCCCTTACGTGGACAAGAGCTTACCGGCATTGGACGGCATGTACCAGTTTGACATGGCCAAGTGGCGCAAGTTCAACAACTCCCTGTATCTCCGCGTACTCGGCAGGCTCACAAACCGCATCAATACGATCGTGGACAGCACGGCAAACCTCAACGTAGCGCAGAAGATGCAGCAGATCGTTGACAACCCTGCCACATACCCTGTATTCGAGAGCAACGACGACAACGCCACGGTTCATTATAGCGCCATAGCTCCTTATTACTCAGAGTTTGACCCTAATGAGCACAACGACAACGACTTCCAGTGCTTGCGTCTCACCGAGCAGATGATAAAGATGATGGTCGTCAAGAATCCTGACGATGCCAAGATAGACACCTACGTTGACCCACGTCTGCCTATAATCGGAACTAAGCGCGGTAGCTACACCTACTGGAAAGGCACTGTATCGGGTGGACTCATAGAGAACCAGGGCAACGACGACAAGGGAGCCGCATTGCTCAACCTCGGCACCTTGCGCCGCGACAACTCCGACGAGTTCCTCATGAGCTACGACGAGGCATTGTTCGTTCTCGCCGAGGCAGCCCAGCGCGGCATGATAAGAGGTGGCGAGGAGAAGGCTCGCGAGTATTACGAGGCAGCCGTGAAAGCAAGCGTGGAGAAATGGTCTGCTTTCGCCAAGTCGAGCGTCAGCAATGGTCAAGTACCCGCGGAATATGACGTAACTGAAGACCAAATCAACCAGTTCCTGCAGTCGCAACTCGCATCGTGGGATCTCAACGAGAATCACCTCAAGCTCATCCTCGACCAGAAATACTTGGCCACATTCTGGGTTGGCATGGAGAGCTGGAACGACTATCGTCGCACGGGCTATCCTGAGTTGACCATCGGCGCGGGCACCGACCCTAACGATTACATTCTTCCTACTCGCATGGGCTACCCCAACACCACGGTGGCAACAAACGCCGACCACGTGGAGGAAGCGTTGAAGCGCATGGGTGGCGAAAACAACATGAAACTGCCCGTGTGGTGGAGCAAACAGGCCGCTCAGTGATAATAACCGCCGCAACTTAACATTATCATACAGACAAACACTATGAAAATAAAGAATATATTTTTGTCAGCATTGACACTCATTTGCCTTTTGGGTTTCTCTGGCTGCAAAGACAATGACGACCCAGTCGGCGATCCATACCTTACCTTTGAAAACATCGAAGGCACCATCAACGTGAGCAAGGCTGGTATAACACAGGCAAAGCGCAAGGCCGTGACCGTGCGTTCAAACAGCGCTTGGAAAGTGGCGTTGGAGAATCCTGATGACGCCTCATGGCTCCACTTCTTCATTGACGAGGGCGAGGACGACGGCCTAATCTATTATTGGGTTGACAAGAACACCACGTTTGACCAGCGCGAGGGCAAGATTACCCTGTCTGACAATGGCAAGGTGCTCAACTCATTGGACATCGTGCAAGAGGCTGACGTGCCCACCATCAGCATCAAGGATGGCGCAAGCGATTACACAATCGCACCGGAAGGCAGCGTGCTGAAGCTTGCCATCGAAGCCAACATCAGCTGGAAAGCTTCGCTCACGCCTGACGTGGAATGGGCACACATCACCAACGTGACAGAAGACTCCGTCTTCGTGACAATCGACAAGAACGAGGAAGACGAGCGCACGGTGACCCTGGCTCTCACGGGCGAGGGCGAGTACGCCAACGTCAACTCCACCACTCTTATCACGCAGAAAGACGAGTCGCTGATTTACAACGACGACCTCAACTGGCTGCAGGAAGGCGAGGATAAGCCCACCTACGAAACGCCGGAGGTAAAGATTGAAAAGTGGGAGAAAGACATGGGATGGACTTCTTATTCCAGCTGGGCTTATGGTGGCCACGGCTATATCAAGCTTGGCAAGACCAACTATAATGGCGACATCGTATCGCCCGCGCTTACCAAGCTGAAGAAGCCTACCGACGTGAAAGTCACATTCCAGTCGATGGGATATGTGTCAAAGACTGGAGTGAAAGACGCGTCTATCGTAAAGGTTGGCGTGATTGGCCCTGGAGAGGTCAACGGCGATGAGGTCAACAGCATAAGCATCAATGGCACCGCGTATCGCTGCGTGAAATTCGTCAACACAGTCTTCCCCAACTCTGAGAATAACGAGAACGGCGAGGATTATGACCCGTGGGCACAACCTGGCTCTTACCATTCATTCACCATAACGGGAGCTACCGCTGAAACGAAGATCATCTTCGTGGGTGGTGATAATTGGAACAAAGTGAAAGGCAAGAACCGAGTGTACTTGAAGAGCGTTGAGGTTGTAAGACTCAAGTAACGACATCATGACAGCCCAATCGTCCAAAAGACGGTTGGGCATTTAATGAATAGTTTATATCAATAACAATAACAAAATCAAAGCAGAATGAAAAAACTGATTGTTATGGCAGCCGCGTGCCTCATGACGCTGGCCGCCGCCGCACAGACCAAGATCGTGGCACACCGTGGCTACTGGGATTGTGCGGGAAGCGCGCAAAACTCTATCACGTCTTTGAAACTTGCCGACAAGATTGGTTGCTACGGTTCCGAGTTTGACGTGCATCTCACTAAAGACGGTGTAATCGTTGTCCACCATGACCAGAACGTTGGCAAGATAGACATACAGACTTCCACCTACAAGGCCTTGAAAAAGGAACGCCTGAAAAACGGCGAGAAGATTCCTACGCTTGAGCAATATCTCGACGCTGGCAAGGACTTGAGCTGCAAGCTCGTGCTTGAGATAAAGAGGCAGATGGTGCAAAGCCATGAAGACAGCCTGGTGCGCCAGTGCGTGGACTTGGTAAAGTCTAAAGGCCTGACCGACAGGATAGTGTGGATCTCGTTCAGCGGCAAGGCGTGCGAGCTTCTCCACCAGCTTCTGCCCGACGCCCATATACAGTATCTCTTGGGCGACTGGGATCCCAAGACCATAAAGGCAAAGGGGCTCTCCGGCATCGACTACGAGCAGAAGGTGTTGGCCTTGCACCCGGAATGGATCAAGGAGTGCCACGACCTCGGACTGGTGGTCAACGTTTGGACGGTGAACGATCTCAACACCGTAAACCAGTTTATCAAGGCCGGTGTAGACTTCATCACAACAAACGCGCCCGTGGAGGGATTGAAACTTGCCAAATAGGAAGTTTAATCTAATATATACGAAACCATACTTGTTTATATTATAGAAAACCTTACTTATTTAGGATAAACACACGAAGCCCTATTTATTTAGGATAAACACACGAAACCCTATTTATTCAGAATGAATTACAAAAAGCTATTCTCCGCCTTGGCTTTGGCCATCACCGCGAACCTCGGAGTGCTGGCGCAAGGCCAAAAAGGCCCGGCGTGGCTCTCCAATGCCGTGTTTTACCAGATTTACCCATCGTCGTACATGGACACCGACGGCAACGGCATTGGCGACTTGCCAGGCATCACGTCGAAGCTCGACTACATCAAGTCGATTGGCGTGAACACCATTTGGCTCAACCCCGTGTTTGAGTCGGGATGGTTTGATGGCGGCTACGACATCATCGACTTCTACAAGATTGACCCTCGCTTCGGCACCAACACCGACATGGTGAACCTTTTGAACGAGGCCCATAAGCGTGGCATCAAGGTGTGCCTCGACTTGGTGGCAGGCCACACGAGCGACAAGTGCCAATGGTTCAAGGAGTGCGTAAGCGGCGACCGCAACGGCCGATATGCCGACTACTTCATTTGGAGCGACTCTATCTCGAACAATGACAAGGAGCAGATTGCCCTGCGCAACAAGGAAGCCAACCCGCAAGCCAGCACACGTGGCAAATGGGTGGAGCTCGATGCCAAGAGGGGCAAGTATTACCAAAAAAACTACTATGTGTGCCAGCCTGCCCTCAACTATGGTTACGCCAATCCAGACCCTGCCAAGCCATGGGAGCAAAGCGTGAACGCTCCAGGCCCACAGGCCGTGCGCCGCGAACTTCGCAACATCATGGCTTTCTGGTTCGACAAGGGCGTCGACGGATTCCGCGTCGACATGGCGGCATCGCTCGTAAAGGGCGATCCCGACAAGAAGGCGGTAATGGCATTGTGGCAGGAGATGCGCGAATGGATCAACAAGAACTATCCTGAGTGCGTGCTCGTGTCGGAATGGAGCGACCCGAAGAAGTCTATCCCCGCTGGCTTCAACATCGACTTCGAGATTCACCTTGCCGACAAGATTTACAACACGCTCTTCTTCGCTTCCGATACCCCATGGGGGAAAAAGGGCAAAGAGTGCTATTTCGACAAGAATGGCCGCGGCAGCCTCGACTATTTCTACTCCAAATACGCCGACATCTACTCGTCGACCCACGACAAGGGCTACGTGGCCTTCCCGACAGCCAACCACGACTTCCAGCGTCTCCGTACCGGACGCCGCAACGACTTGCAGCAGCTGAAGGTCGCCATGACCTTCTTCCTCACCATGCCTGGCGTGCCGTTCATCTACTATGGCGACGAGATTGGCATGAAATATCTCCCTGGCCTTCAGCCAAAGGAGGGAAGCCGCAAGCGTTCCGGCACGCGCACGCCGATGCAATGGGCGGCAGGCGAAACGGCTGGCTTCTCCACTTGCACGCCCGAAAAGCTTTACTTCCCAGTTGATACTGAGAACGGCAAGATAACCGTGGCGGCAGAGGACAACGACCCTCGCTCGTTGCTCAACTTCGTGCGCGGCCTCATCAAGCTGCGTCATTCCTCACCGGCACTCAACAACGACGGCGCTTGGCAACTCGTCAGCAACCCATCCAAGCCCTACCCCATGGTTTACACTCGCTCAATGAATGGCGAGACTTACGTGGTAGCCCTCAACCCGTCAAACAAGAAGGCGGCTACCACGATAGGCCATCTTGGCAAGGCTGAGAGCGTTTCGCTCACGGGCAAGGCAAAATACAAGAGCGGCAAGACCACCGACAACGTTGAGCTGTCGCCTGTCTCGGCCGCGGTGTTCAAGATAAAATGAGCGCAGACACCGCGCTACATAAGAAGAAGATTATGAAATAGCGGATTGTCACCAAACCGACAACTCCACAAACGACTTACCATTTCCCTGCAAAGCGACTGTCGCCTTCCGATAATCGGACGCGGTCGCCTTGTAGGGATTTTTCATGTATGTCTGTGGATTCACCGCCACGAGCGGAAACCAGCTGAACTGCACCTGCACCATAAGCTTGTGTCCCGGCATCAGCACGTGGGCTATGTCGGGCATGGTAAAGCTGATGTTGAAGTCCTTGTTGGGCGTTATAGGCTTTGGCTTCGAGAAAGAGTGGCGAAAGCGCGCCGGCATGACGTCGCCACGCACAAGCATCTCGTATCCGTCAGGGCGCACGTCTATGAGTTTCACCACGGCCAATAGGTCAGTGGCGTCGGTATTGAGCACGAGGTTCACCTTCACGGGCCCATCATCCGGAGAGTGTCTCGCGTGGCGGGCCACGAAAAGGTGAGCACGTCGCCACGTTTAGAGGCGAACCGCTGGTCGCCTGCCATATACGCGCGGTCACGACCGCGAGTCGTCACATTATTATAATATGGCACGGGGTTGTCGGGGTCCGACACCACCGTGCCTCCGCCGAGACACAACCTCTTGGCGCGAGCGTCCTTGGGTGGCCAGCAATCCAATGTCAGCCATTGGCTTTCCACGTCGCGGTCTTTCATTATCTCCTTGCGTGTCTCGCCAGAGGGCAGCAATGTCACGGGCGCGGGCCGTTTGCCTTTTCCCTCAAGATAATGGGCGAAGAACGGGTATTCTATCTCGTTGATGAAATAGGCCGCCGTGCCGACACCGAACCACGCGTCGTCGAGGTGCTGGTAACCACTGTTCCCCCAACCATGATGATACCATGGCGCTTCCACGAGATAAAGCGGAGTCTTGGGCGACTGCGTGGCTATCTGCCTCCAAGTGGTCCAAGTGCCATAGTTGTCTTCAGCGTCGTAAAGGCCGCCAACAATCATCACGGCTGGCCTTATCTTGCCCAAGCTGCTCGTTGAGCAATGGGCTTGCCAGTAGCTGTCATAATCAGGATGCTCCACTATGTCGTTCCAAAACGACCCTTCCTCCATCACTGGGCTCAGAATATCAGCTATCGGCCGCTTGTAGAACACGTCGACCGTGGTGTCGACAGGCGCGAGCTTGCCCATCGCCTTCACCGAAGGGTTCCGCCGCTGCCTGAAGAAAGAAGAGCCGAAGCCGTAGCTGTCCATGAGCATCAACGCCCCGTTATGGTGAATGTCATCGCCCATGAACCAGTTGTTCACGGGTGCCTGTGGCGAAGCCGCCTTGATGGCCGGATGGCCGGAGCGCGCCGCCATGAAAGCGTAGAAGCCAGGATAAGACGTGCCTTTCACGCCCACGCGCCCGTTGGTGCGACAGTGGGCGAGCAACCAGTCCACGGTGTCCCATGTGTCAGTCGCCTCATCCGTATCGCCTTTTTTCTTCTTGGGATTGAACGGGCGCGATTGCTCAAAACACCCCTCGCTGAGATACGTGCCCCTCACGTTTTGCCTCACGATGATATAGCCATGGTTCAGGTACACGCTGTCGAGCCCAAAGCTTTTCTTGCTGAAAGAGTCGTCGTTGTATGGCCGTAGCGAGTAGGGCGTGCGCATGATAAGCACAGGCGCGTGGTCGTTGCCAGCAGGCTCATAAATCTCGGTGTAGAGCCTCACGCCGTCGCGCATGGCAATCATGGCGTGACGCTTGGTATAGTTGAAACTATGGGCGCATACTGAAAAAGCGCAAAGCAGAAAGCCGATTAGATGGATATGTTTTCTCATGGTTTTGCAAAGATAGTACAAAAATAATAAAAATGTGGGATGACATGGATTATTTTAGTCAATATTAGTTGCGCAATAATTGGAATATTTGTAAATTTGCAAAAAGTCTTGTTGATATTAACCGCAAACGACAAGGCAATACATGTATAATCAAACCATTAAAAAACAAAAACATTATGGCAAAGAAAGGTGAAGTTTATAAATGCAAACACTGCGGTGCCATGTTAGAAATATTGCACGATGGCGCCAACCCCGTATGCTGTGGCGAGCCCATGACCCTGCTTAAAGAGAACACGACCGACGGCGCCAAGGAGAAGCACGTGCCCGTGGTCGAGAAGATAGACGGTGGCTACCGCGTCAGCGTGGGCAGCGTCGCCCACCCCATGACGCCCGAACACTACATTGAGTGGATTGAGCTGCTGACTCCCACGGGTGTACAGCGTCGCTACTTGACACCCGACGACAAGCCCGTGGCTGAGTTCAAGACCGATGCCACGGAAGTCACGGCACGCGAGTATTGCAACCTCCACGGCTTGTGGAAGGCATAATCGCAGCTTGAAACCTGACAAAACACAGGTGATACAAGGCAGAGGGTGTGTCAAAACACCCAAAAACTCACAAAGCCCTGACTTTCCCAAGCCAG
>OMAQ01000419.1_pt1 | contig 23475 bp, 17 predicted proteins | sample 1673461 | NCBI WGS metagenome assembly OMAQ01 (sample SAMEA103958112, study PRJEB25191) | human gut metagenome | biome: human-associated habitat [ENVO:00009003]; feature: intestine environment [ENVO:2100002]; material: feces | place: Germany | collected 2013/2015
CCCATTTTTATATAATCAAGAGGTTTATCGACAGTCTGATGCCGCCCATCAGGGCGGCATTTCAGCTTGTAGAAAAAGTATGTTTGGTTACAAAATGAAGCGCTGCACAGTTCAGTTTATATCTCCCCGAACTCCTCTAGCCTCTGCATAATTTCCTTGCTTCTGTCATTAAACAACAGAGCCTTGTTATGCTCGTAATACTCCTTACAGCCAAACTCGGAAATAAATCTCGCCGTGTGGCTGTTTGCAGTAAGCTCAGTTACAAGTATCAGCATTTCCTGTCCGTCGGTGTACACGTCATTGCAGAAAATAAATGCGTTTGACATCTTATCCTGTGCCGTTTTTGCCGAAATTTTAAGCTCAGACACAAGACTGTCATATCTGTTTCTGATATCTGCAAACGCCGTTTTTCCGTCCTTGCCGACTGTGAGCGCAGTCATATTCTCAAGCTGTGATATTGCTCTTGCAAGTGTTTTCTGACGTGATACGGAAATGCTTGACGACTGCTTACCGTTTTCAAGCTCCTTTTTCTTTACCGCTATAAGCTCATTCATCAGCTTTTCTGCGGAAATATCGCTGTCATGCGTTCTCAGTTTGAATTCTTTCAGCGTTACAAGCGTTTCACGGAGCATATCCTCGCCGTCCGTGACCTGCTTTGCCGATGCCGTAACACTGTCAAGGATAAGTCCGAGCAGGGATAAACGCTCGTCAAACTTTGCGTTTTTAGCCCTGTCTTTTATGCTGTCACTTGCATTGCCGCTGAGTATCTCGTCTATCTGATAGTCGCTCCTGTACTTATTGAACAGGTCGTAATATGCCGCAAAGCTTCTCGCTGTCCTGTCGTGCTGTATGTACTGACGAATAAGCTTTATGTCGACCTTAATATTATTCTTCTCGTACAGGGTTATCATCTGCGACAGGTCTTCCCAGCCTCTCGCCGTAACGAACGATTTTCCGTCAACCGTACTTTCTATGCGGTAAAAATCCGCTTTCTTAATTTCAAGATAGGTAAGCACAGAGGCATGAACGCCTGCCCTGTAAGCATACTCTTTCCACGCCGTAAAATCAGGCTCGATGTCAATTCTTTTCAGTCTGTCCCACGTTACAATGTCAAACTCACGGACGGAATTATTATATTCAGGCGGATTACCGGCAGTAACTATTATCCAGCCGTCAGGCACTCTGTGTCTGCCGAAAACCTTGTATTGCAGGAACTGGAGCATAATCGGAGCAAGCGTTTCGGACACGCAGTTTATCTCATCGAGGAACAATATGCCCTCTTTTACACCCGTGTTTTCCATAAGGTCATACACTGCCGAAATGATCTCCGACATAGTGTACTCCGACACATCATATTCCTTACCGCCGTAATTCTTGTGTACAATGAACGGCAGTCCGAGTGCGGATTGCCTTGTGTGGTGCGTCATAGAGTACGATAACAGACCTACTCCCATTTCCGACGCTACCTGCTCCATTATCGCAGTCTTGCCTATTCCGGGAGGTCCCATCAGAAATACAGGGCGTTGTTTTTCAACAGGAATCGCATAGCCGCCGGTTTCGTCCTTTGTGAAATATGCCGTCACGGCATTCTTTATCTGTTCTTTTGCTTCTTTGATATTCATATTCTGCTCCTTTAGATTTCATCCGACGGAAGAACAAGCTTTATAGCCCACGGCGGAACTACGGGATTGTTGTACTCATCGTCTATGAATACAAATGCCGTTTCATACGGCGGTTTTCTTGCGGGAAAATCCCCGTATCCGTCTGTAAGATATATAAGCCCCTTGAGATTTGTAAACTCTTTGCTTTGTATCAGCTTATCAACATAAGCGAATACCGGGCGGAAATCAGTACCGCCGAATCCGTGCAGTTTCATTGCAGCAAGATAATCGTCAAACTCTTCCTGCGAGGTTATCTTTCTGTCCTCCTGTATGTCCGTGTCGCACTGAATAACATGAAGATTTATCTTTGTGAAAAAGCTTTCCTCGTTTTTGAGGATATTGTACGTCTTCTGAATGAATTTCTGTACAAGCTCTCCTGATACCGATCCCGATGTATCGATTGCTATAACAAATTCCTTTATTCGCTTTACTTCCTTGTATTCAAGCGGTTCTATAAGCGGCATACGCTCATATAGTTTCAGTCCGTAGGTATAGAAGATATAATCAAACTCATCATCGTTTACACGCATGGCTTCTCCCATTACGGAGAACTTTTTAAGAAATTGCGTATAGTCGTATTTCTCACGGTTGACGGCGTTCAGATTCTGAATAAAGCTGCCCCTTGTATCGCCTTTTTCCTTTGAAAACGCTTCTATTTCGATCTGCATTTTCTCCGAAATTTCTTTCCAGTCCTTTTCAAGCTGTGAGGCGGTTTCAGCTGACATCTGCATATCATTTCCCGTTCCATCTTCATTTCCGGGATTTTCTGCGTTACCATTTCTGTTGTTGCCATTGCTGTTATCCGTATCATTACCCGACGGTCCGTTATCAGAATTCATGTCATTACTGTTCCGGCTGTTGCCGTCCTTGCTGTCCGGATTGCTTTTGATCTGCATTGAAGCTTCTGTTTCAGGCGGCTTTGCATACCAGATTCTGTGGTCGTCTTCCGCAAACAGCTCCGACCAGGCATAGACCTGCAAATCGTCAACATTCCTTAGGAGATAATCATATATCTTCTCTGCGGTGACAAACCGGCAATCCGTTTTGATTTTGTCGATAATACTACCCTGTCTGACTTGTCGGGGCGAAGAAAGCGCCTTTATATCCAGCTCATTCATGATATTCTCAGCAGCGATATCGCACGCCAGATTCCACCTGAGCGTGTCTACAAGCGTACCGACAATATTGTGACGGAACACGCAATGAAGCATCATATGAAGATATGCCCGTGTTATGTTATATCCGGATTTATAGCTTTTCAGCACATAGCTTTCGTCATAGAAAATGTATCTGCCGTCAGTAGCAACAGTTTCGGTTATGATCGAGGTTTTGAGCGGCAGCATATTAATTGCGTTGTCAAGAAATCTGAGATTTACGGCAAGCGTATTGCGGGACAGCATAAGTATGTCAGTTGCAAGCGCCGAGAGTTTCTCGGCACGCTCCTTTGCCTTTTCATATTCCTTATCCGTAAAATCACTTCCTTTGTCGATTCAATAAGTTATCCCGTTGTACCAATCGGTTATTTCATTGCCTGTCTGAGATGAGTAAATATGTATTTTTTCGCAACCGTAAAAAATTCTCCGTGAAATAAAGGTATTTTCACTTAGCGTCACCTTTTCAAGGGAAGTACAGTTTGCAAATGCGTGTTGCTCTATAACTCGCACCGTATCAGGAATAGTCAGCTCCTTCAGCGAGGTACATCCCGCAAAAGCGGCACCGTGTATATTACGAAGATTTCTGCCGAAAATCACATTTTTCAAAGAAGTGCATTTTTCAAAAGCAGATAAACGTATTTTGATAAGGCTGTCCGGCATGATAGCTGTTTCCAGATTTGTGCAGGAATAAAATGTACCGGCAAATATTTCGCTTATACCATTAGGCAGTTTCACCGATTTAAGCGTATTACATTCATAAAAAACGCAGGCTGATATTGCCCGTATATTGTCAGGTATAATGAGGTTTTCTTCATTTCCGTTATATTTAATCAGAATACCGCCGACACTGACGAACTCTTCCTTGCGGTTTTCAAGAAATCCTGTACCGTCAAATGCTTTACTGTCGATAAATGTGACGCTCGACGGTATAACCAGTTCCTCAAGGCTTACACAGTCGCAGAATGTACAGTCAAGTGACTTTACGCCGTTCGGTATGACGATCCGCTTTATTGAACCGCACCCCCGAAAGGCATTTTTATCTATCATAAAAATGCCTTTCGGAACAATGATCTCCGTATCATCGGATTCTGGTGTGCATTTCAGCAGATTGAAGTCTTTATAATAAAATTTAACCAAAGAAAACTCCTTTCCGAATTATATCACAAACAGTGTCCGATAAAAGTCACATATAAGGCTTATAGTTCCAGTGATGACAGCAGATTGCAAAAATTGTCGTGTTCCGGACTGTTTGCAACCGTCAGAAGAAATGCGGTGGCAGAGGTATTACCCTGCTCGTCTGCAAATTCAATAAGCCCTGTTACATTCCCGGCGGTGATCAAGCCGTTTTCCTTGCATATTCCGAGTAGCTCCGCACTGTCCTGCGTAATACAGTAACGTACGGCGTTTTCCGCATTATTATGCAGGAAATCAAGGTAATGCTCCTCTGCTGCGGCGCTGAGATTCACTCTGTACATAAGACGTGAAAACGCTATCGCATATTGAAGATTTTCGTCCTGCAAAGCGGGGAAATAATTATCCTGCGCCGTAAAGTCAAAACCGCCTTTGTCCCAGATATTACGCAATATAAAATTGTACGCCGATGATCCGTCGGTCGCCGTAACTGCTTTATAAAGCGGTTTCCCGCTGATTGTGCTTCTGACAGTAACGCTTACGCAATCGGAAAATGCGTCGCCGCCGACTGAAATTATGCCGTCCGGAATCTCAAGTTCATTCAGGCTTTCGCACATAAAGAATGCCTTTTCTCCTATGCTTTCCAACCTGTCGGGAATATTTACCGATCTCAGGCTGTGACAGTTCAGAAATGCCATATTTCCTATTTTAAGCAAACTATCCGGAAGTGTGATATAAGCAAGGCTTGTACACTCTTTGAAAGCTCGCTCATCAAGCTCCGTGACTGTATCGGGCAGAGATACCGATATCAGCGACAGGCAACTTCCGAAAAGATTATACCCTATCTTAGTAATGCCTGCGGGAATGTCAATACTTTCAAGGCTTGTGCATCCCCAGAAAGCAGAATTCCCGATTTCCATAAGTTTATTATCAAGATATATTGTATTGAGTGCACTGCACTGGGCGAAAGCACAGCTTCCGAGCCGTTCAACACCGCCCGGCAACGTAACAGAAGTCAGCGATGAACAGCCGTAGAATGCGCCGTCGTTTATGACTTTCAGACTTTCCGGGAGCGTAACGGCAATAACGCTCTGTAAGCCGCAGAGGGCGTCCTTGCCTATGGTCGTTACACCGTCAGGCACGGTAATGACAGTTTCGTCCTCTTTTAGCAGACATTTTTTCAGTACAGCATCCTTTATATCAAATTGTGCCAAAGCAATTACCTCTTCCTGCTGCTGTAGTATAAAAAAGTTCATTCTTCTTTGTTTACCGCAATAATTCTATATGTCGATATCATTATCGTCAACAAGCGGAATTCTGACTTTTTTGCAGCAAACAATGTCAATTCTGCACAGGTCGTTTATTCACTGAGCTATTTGCTGAATTATCAGCGTTTTGTTCATTCGGAACATCATAGGATATTTTCTGATGAACAGTAAAGAAAAATGTACTGTATTTTCCGTGTTTGCTTTCAGCGCTTATCGTTCCGTTCATCTTCTCGGTACAATATTTACTTGCCGCAAAAACGATGCCCGTACCTTCTTTGCTGTGCTTTTTCCCGTTAAAGCACTTCGTAATTGGAAAAGCACATATTGTTATGTGTATTCCGATGTGATTGCTTGTACCCGGTATGCCGATAAAGACCGACAGCATAATCAGCATAAAATACTTCATTATCCGAACGCACCGAGTATTGATACTACCATAACTATAACAAGCACCGGATAAGCGCAAACATTTTTTGCTGTGTCGTTATTTATTTAACGGGTATTTTTTCAAACACGGCATTCCCTCCGATATTTAGAAAATTCATCATGAGCAAGATTTATGAGTTTTATATCTTTATGGCTTAAGTATATCACAACGTAGCTGAATATTCAATATTTAATCAATGTCCGTAACAACAGAAAAACCGCACCGATATAAAGGTGCGGTCTTTCTTGAGCTTATCAAAGATTGTCGACTGCCGAACGTTCAACCGCAAGGCATTTTGTATAGCTTTCCATAAATTTATCAAAGCCGTTGACATCTTCGGGGTCGGGTGCGACTACTGTTGTCTGAGCAGACGAGAATACATTTACAGCAAGCCAGCTGTCAAGCGTCATGTCGGATTTATCATTCATATATGCCGCAAGAAGCGCCATGCCCCATGCTCCGCCCTCTCCTGCGGTACTCATAACGGTAACAGGTGCATTTACAGCGGCAGCAAGTATCGACTGTCCGACATTTTCCGTCTTGAAGAAGCCTCCGTGACCTGTAACACTGTCTATAGGTACACGCTCTTCCTTTGTCAGTATATCAAGTCCCGTCTTAAGTGCACCAAGCGTTGTATAAAGCTGGGTACGCATAAAGTCGGCAAGCCCGAGATGTGCATCGGGACGTCTTGCAAAAAGCGGTCTTCCCTGCTCAAATCCTGTAACGTGTTCTCCCGAAAGATAGTTATATGATATCATTCCGTCACAGTCCTTTTTGCCTTCGAGCGCCTTTTTGAAGAGCAATTCATAAAGTGCGCCGCTATCTATTTCAAAGCCTGCCGCAGCGGCAAATTCCTTAAACAGACCCGCCCACGCATTAAGTTCGGATGTACAGTTATTGCAGTGAACCATAGCGACCGCTTCGCCCGATGGTGTAGTTACCATATCAATCTGCTTATGGAGCTTTGCAAGCGGCTTTTCAAGAACAACCATAGCAAATACAGATGTGCCGGCAGAAACATTACCCGTTCTAGGTGCAACGCTGTTTGTAGCCACCATACCGGTTCCTGCATCGCCCTCCGGCGGACAGAACGGTATTCCGGCTTTAAGATTTCCCGATATATCAAGAAGCTTTGCGCCGCTTTCGGTAAGCGTGCCTGCATTGATTCCTGCTGTGAGCACTTCCGGGAGCAATGATAAAACAGGCTTGTCAAAGCCGTGGGAACGAGCAATTTTATCAAATTTCTCCGACATAAGCGAATTATATGTAAGCGTAGCTGAATCTACAGGGAACATTCCCGACGCTTCGCCTATTCCAAGCACACGTCTGCCTGTCAGCAGATAATGTATATATCCTGCAAGTGTGGTAAGATGCTCTAAATGCGCAAGGTGTTCTTCGCCGCCGAGTATGCACTGATAAAGGTGCGCTATACTCCATCTCTGAGGCACAGGGAAGCCGAAAAGCTCCGTCAGCTCGTCGCTTGCCTGCTCTGTCATTGTATTGCGCCATGTCCTGAAAGGGGTGAGCAGTTTGTCGTTTTTGTCAAACGCCATATATCCGTGCATCATAGCGCTTATTCCTACGGAGCCGTATGTTGTCGGCACAACACCATACTTTGATTCGATATCCTTTACAAGCGATGCATAACAGTCCTGCATACCTGTGATAATATCATTTTCGCTGTAGGTCCAGATGCCGTTTTCAAGTCTGTTTTCCCACTCATGTGAGCCTGTTGCCGCAGGTGAATTGTTACTGCTGATAAGTACAGCCTTTATTCTTGTAGAGCCGAACTCGATCCCGAGCGCTGTTTTTCCGTTTACTATATCATTTTTGATTTTAAGTATATCCATATATTACCTCCTGATATGTCGCATTATGCGTTTAAATAACAGTATAGCACATTGCCGTGATAAAAACAAGGCAACTTTTTATGCAGAAAAAAGAGGGACAGCGTACACAGTCCCTCGGGTGCATTTTTAATTGTTACCGTACTTTCTGTATAAAAGGTCGGTTAGCCGAATTATATCGGTTCGGGTATTGAAAACAGACGGGGCAAGACGCACCGTGCCGGTTTCAAGCGTTCCCTGCTTTTTATGGGCGAGAAAATTGCAATGAAGCCCTCCGCGCAGATAAAATCCGTTCTGCGATAACATATCCGCCGTAACCGAGCTTGATTCACCGTTTGCCGTGAATGATACCACAGGCAACGACTTTGTGTTCATACAACGGTATATTTGAATGCTGTTCATTTTTTCACAGCGTTTTATAAAAAGCTCGCACAGTGACATTTCATGAGAATAGATCCTCTCAACTCCTTTTGAATTTACAAACTCGACGCCCCTGCCGAGCGCTATTGCGCCGGGCGTGTTTATAGTTCCGCTTTCAAAGCTGTCAGGCAGAAAATCAGGTTGATTGATATCGCCGCTTGCACTTCCGGTCCCGCCCTCAATAAGCGTACTTAGTGGATATTTTCCGTCGGTTACGAGTACACCCGTTCCCATAGGTCCGTAAAGTCCCTTATGGCCCGGAGCGCAGATGATATTTATTCCGTCAGACAGACTGAGCGGTATTACCCCTGCCGACTGTGCGCAGTCCGCAATAAGACAGATATTGTGCTTTCTGCAAAGCTTTGCGATTTCAACAAGCGGAGTTACTCTGCCGTTTACATTACAGCCTGCGGTTATAATGATCACGGCAGTGTCACGGCGGATAAGCCGCTCAAGCGACGCAATCAGTTCGCCATTGCTTTCGCCGCTGTCTGCTATGCTGTAATTTATCCGCTTCTGTTTATATAATGCATGCAGAGGTCTTATAACCGAATTATGTTCAAGATCGGAAGTTATGACATGGCAATGCCCGACAGCCTGACATACTCCTTTGAGTGCGAAATTTATAGCATGGGTACAGTTAAGCGTAAACACGGTATTTTCTGTTTCTCCGCCAAAAAATACCGCACACTTCTCCCTTGCGTTGAACACCTGCTTTGACGTTTCCAGCGAAAGCCTGTGACCTGCTCTGCCGGGATTGGCGCCGTAATCGTAAAGTGCCTTTTCCGCTGTATGGAGCACCGAAACAGGCTTCGGGTATGTGGTAGCGGCATTGTCCAGATATATCATCCCGCATCACCGCCGTTTCTTATTTCAAGACAGTCAAGTCCGCCGAGCGCAAGCAGACGGCAGGTCTTGTCAGGGTCGTTTTCCGTATAAATGCCGAAACGGCAACCCTTTGAAGTCGTTATTTTTCCCGTTGACGATGATATCTTATAACCGCCGAGAATGCGTCGTGCCTTCTCGGCGGCAGTAGCCGAGCGCAGTACAATGAAATACATAATGTATACCCCTTTTCAATTTATTCACCGGTTTATTATATGCTATGCGCTCCACTGTGGTGAAACCTGTTTTTATAAACGGCAGACATATGTACGGCACAGGAGATCAAAAAAATTTCCGATAAGAAATACATAGTATTTCGGTATTATAATACACAATGTGACCGCTTTTTCGCACAAGGCGTTCTTGACATTCCGGCGGTTATGTTGTAAAATATATGTTAAATGCGGTAGTTACCGCTTTCTGCCCGTTTACACGGTGACAGCGTGACATTTTTCTGTGCATACTCGGCTATTGTTTGCGGCGGAATGAATAACGGATTTATTTAAAGTAAATTATAAAACAAAAGAATAACGGAAAAGCGGCTAAAAGAAATTATATATTTTCCTTATGACACAGCATTTTAATTTCGATAGCACGAAAAGTCAGTATATTTCGGGTTTATGGATTGTAAGATAAAACCACTCTGACTGTACTTATGACATATTGACAATGCCGCTTGCAGTGAAAAGCCTGTAAATTACCTGTAAAAGGTTACGGGTCAGCTTTGCTTTGTTTCAAAAGGGGGAGGTATGCCCTTGGCAGAGGTATAACCTTTGCCGGTGTTATAAAAGCAAGCATATTCACTGCCTGATTTGTGGGCGAGATTATATATTGCCGCTTTTCCGTCTGTAAGGACGTGTACATAAGATATAAGCGTCCGACGGAAGGAATGGTATTTTTAAATGGGAATTATTGACTCAAAGAACTTATTGACAGCAACGGAAAGCATAAGGCCTAAGAATCCGAAGCCTTACTCAAAGCGTAAGAAAAACCCTTTTGCCAAGCAGTTCAAGCTTACCGACAGAAATGCGTCCGAAAACCATGAAAATGACGCAATAAGGAATACAAAGCCTGTAACCGGCGGCAAGAAGGTGCTTACCGATAAAAGAGGTCCTGTGCTTACAGACAACAGAAAAAGCGAAAAGAAACCCGTGCTTACCGATAACAGGCAAAACGAAAAGAAGCTTGTTCTGACCGATAACAAAAACAACAAGAAGCCTGTCCTCACCGACAACAGACCTCACTCAGGCAAGAACGACAACAAGCAGGAAACAAGAAAGCAGGAATATCCCTCTTTCTTTGCCGAGGACGACAAGAAAGACAGCAGAAAAACGCCTGTAAGGATAATGTCGCTCGGCGGTGTGAATGAGATAGGCAAGAATATTTATGTTTATGAGTGCTGTAACGATATTTTCATCATTGACTGCGGACTTGCATTCCCCGACGATGATATGCTCGGCGTAGACCTTGTTATACCCGATTTCACCTACCTTGAAAAGAACAAGGAAAAGATTAGGGGCGTGGTACTCACCCACGGTCATGAGGATCATATCGGCGCACTCCCCTACTTCCTCAAAAAGATAAACGTACCCGTATACGGCACAAGACTTACTCTCGGACTTGTAGAGGGCAAGCTCCGTGAGCACGGCATATTGTCGCAGTGCTCACTGAACGTGGTTGTACCCCGTCAGAACGTCAGAATGGGCTGTATGAGCGTTGAATTTATCAGAGTAAACCACTCTATACCCGACGCCTGCGCCATGGCAGTGCATACGCCTGCAGGCGTGATAGTGCACACCGGCGACTTCAAGGTCGACTATACGCCTATCGAGGGCGGTATAATTGACCTTGCAAGGTTCGGCGAACTTGGAAACAAGGGTGTTCTCGCATTGCTTTCAGAAAGCACGAATGCAGAGCGTCCGGGCTATACGGCTACAGAAAGAAAGGTCGGAGAGAGCTTCAAGAGTCTGTTTGCAGGGGCTGACGGCAAGAGAATAATCGTTGCCACATTCTCCTCAAACATTCACAGAATACAGCAGATTATCAACAATGCGGAGGCATGGGGCAGAAAGGTTGCCGTTTCGGGCAGAAGTATGCTCAACGTGCTTACTACCGCAATTGAACTCAATTATATCAAGGTACCTCAGGGTATGCTTGTAGATATAGAAGATGTAAACAAATATCCTCCCGAAAAAATGGTAATTATCACAACCGGAAGCCAGGGCGAACCGCTTTCCGCACTTTCGAGAATGTCATCGGGAGATCACAGACAGGTATCTATAACACCGAGCGACCTTATCATTATTTCGGCTACTCCGATACCGGGCAACGAGAAGTTTGTCGGCAAGCTCGTAAACGAGCTGATGAAGCAGGGTGCAGAGGTCGTATACGAGGCTATGTACGAGGTGCACGTTTCGGGTCATGCCTGCCAGGACGAGCTTAAAATGATGCTTGCGCTGACAAAGCCGAAGTTCTTTATACCGATCCACGGCGAATACAAGCATATGAAAAAGCACGAGGGTCTTGCAATAAAGATGGGCATACCCGAAGAAAATATATTCCTTCTGAATATCGGTCAGGTAGTCGAAACCGACAGCGTTGAAATGAAGATAGTAGGTCAGGTGCCTGCAGGAAAGGTGCTGGTCGACGGTCTTGGCGTCGGCGATGTCGGCTCGGTCGTACTGCGTGACAGAAAGCATCTGTCCGAGGACGGTCTTATTGTAGTTGTAACTACTATCAACCGTGAAACAGGTATGGTAGCCGCAGGACCCGATATCGTATCAAGAGGATTTGTATATGTCAGGGAATCCGAGGAGCTTATGGATGAGGCTAAACAGCTTGTCAAGAAAACGCTCCAGACCTGTGCAGACAGGAACATCAGAGAATGGGGCAATATAAAGTCTAACGTAAGGGATGAGCTTGGCAACTTCATATTCCAGAGAACCAAGAGGAATCCTATGATACTGCCTATTATAATGGAAGTATAATCGTGAAAAGCAAAGGAGGCGCGGAAAGTGAAGAATTTTTATCGTGACGGCGGACTTGTCATATCGGTTTCGGCACTGGTTATCGCACTGGTGATAATGCAGGGTTATATATACACAAAGGATATAAATGTATTCTGGCTGTCTGCGCCGTTTGTGGTTCTTATCGGCGGCTTTGCTATCGGTAAACTCATACAGGTAACAAGAAAAACTTTCCAGTACTATGCACGAATAGACGATGAGCTTGAAGCGAAAATGCATATGTCGGTACACAACTTTCCTATGTCTGCCGTAATCATCGACAGTGCGGGAAGAATCGTATGGACAAACGGAAAGTTCACCGAGGAGTTTCCCGAATGCTGTGAGTACGGCAAGGAGCTGTCAGATATCACGGATATACCTGCGGCTGATTTTTTCACCGACAACGGTGTTACGATAACATATAAGGACAGCGTATATCAGGTGTTTGCAAGAGTTCCTGATGAAGAAGAAGCAAAGGAGCTGACCTTGCTGTTCTTCAAGAATATCACCGATATCACAGCGCTTGAAACCGAGAAAAAGCTTTCACAGCCAGTTGTTATACTGTTTATGGTGGACGGCTACGAAGAGCTTATAAGCGGTTGCCTTGAAAGCGAAAAGGCTCACGTTTCGGTACAGATAGACAAGCTGCTTGAAGATTTTGCGGGACAGACGACCGGCGTACTCAGAAAGAACGCATCGGACAGATTTATAGCGGTGATTGAGGAAAGACACTTACAAGAGATCCTGAGCAACAAAGTCGAAATTCTTGACAAGGCAAGAGAAATATTCGTAAACGACAGGCTCAATGTCACTATGTCGATAGGTATCGGCAGAACCGGCAAGACTCTTAAAGAAAGCGAACAGTTCGCACGTCAGGCGCTTGAAATGGCACTTGGACGAGGCGGCGATCAGGCGGCTGTAAAGACCGACAACGGCTTTGAGTTCTACGGCGGTGTTTCAAAAGGTGTTGAACGCCATACAAAGGTAAAGACACGAATTATCGCAAACTCACTGCTTGAGCTTGTTGACAATGCGGACAGAATATTCATAATGGGACACAAGTACAGCGACCTTGACAGTGTCGGCTCTTCTGTCGGTCTTACCTGTGCGATACGAAACCTCGGCAAGAGTGCATGGGCAGTTTGCGACTACAGCACATCTCTCGCAAAGGTACTTATCGACAGATTTCCCCACGTTGACGGAGAAGAACCGCTGTTCAGAGAACCGTCGGACGCTATCGAAGAACTCACAGATAACTCACTGCTGATCATCTGCGACACACACAATCCGCTGATAATTGAAAGCAAGGAGCTTTACGAAAAGGCAAAGAAGGTAGTTGTCATCGACCACCACAGGAAGATGGTAAACTACATAGACAATGCGGTCATATTCCACCACGAACCGTATGCGTCTTCCGCATCTGAAATGGTAACTGAGCTGATACAGTATTTCGGCGAAGCAGGAAAGCTCAGAGCCGTACAGGCTGAATGTCTGCTTGCAGGCATTATGCTTGATACAAAGAATTTCGTTATGAAAACGGGCGTAAGAACATTTGAGGCGGCGGCTGTACTGCGTAAGATGGGTGCAGATACGATAACCGTAAAGAAGATGTTCTCAAGCTCGATAGACAGCTACAAGAGAAAGACCCAGATAGTAGCGGAAGCGGAGATATACCGCAAGTGCGCTATCGCTCCGTGCGACTTCTATGCGGACGACCTCAGAATTGTTGCTCCCCAGGCGGCAGATGAGCTGCTGACTATCAAGAATGTTGACGCATCGTTCGTACTGTACAAGACAATGAGCAATGAGATATCAATAAGTGCAAGAAGTATGGGCAACTTAAACGTCCAGCTTATAATGGAAGCTCTGGGCGGCGGCGGTCATCAGACTATGGCAGGCGCACAGCTTAAAAACGAGACACTCAGCGAAGCGCTTGAAGTGCTGAAAAAATCAATTGACGATTACTATTTAAGCCTTATAAAGGTAAATTCAAACGATAACAAGACTGCACAGCGCAGTTAAAAGAAAGGACGATATAAAATGAAGGTAATTTTCACACAGGACGTGGCAGGCTCAGGCAAGAAGGGCGAGGTCAAGGAAGTCAAGGACGCATACGCAAGAAACTGCCTTATCAAGAAAGGTCTTGCGGTCGAGGCTACAAACGAGAACCTTAACCACCTCGAAGGACAGAAGGCGTCCGCACAGCACAAGCTGGACGTTGAGGCGGCTAACGCAAAGAAGATAAAGGAAACTATCGACGGCAAGGTACTTACATTCAAGGCTAAAGCAGGTCAGGGCGGAAAGCTGTTCGGCTCTGTCACAGGCAAGGATATAAGTGCGCTTATCAAACGTGATTTCGGCTTTGACGTTGACAAGAGAAAGATAGTAACAAAGAGCGATATCAAGACATTCGGCACTTTCAGCGCAGAAGCAAGACTGTTTACGGGTATCGTTGCACAGTTCAGCGTAAAGGTTGAGGAAGAATAATGGCTGATATTGAGCTTACGGGAGCAAATCTCCCGTACAGTCTTGACGCAGAGCAATCCGTACTCGGCGCTATACTGCTTGACGGCAATGCAAATATGCCTAAGGCATCGGCAAAACTTCACCCCGAACATTTCTATGTCAAAATGCACAGCGACATATACACTGTTATGACGCAGATGTTTGCCGCAAGCGACAGCATAGATGTGGTAACCGTGCTCGAAAACTGCATGAAGCAGAATGTCTTTGAGTCGCAGGAAGAGGGACGCACATATCTTGTAAAGCTTATGGAAACCGTCCCGAGCATATCGAGCATTGACAGATACATCGAGATAGTCGAGGATAAGTACACAAGACGACTTCTTATAAGCATTGCAGGAGATATTCTCGAAAACGCAAACGAGGGGCAGGCAGAAACCTCCACCCTGCTTGAACTTGCGGAAAAGAGAATATACGAGGTACGAAATGAAAACCAGGTAAAAGGTCTTACTAAGCTTAACGGTATAGTTGTAGGAATACTGAACGAGCTGTCCGAGCTTTGTGCAAACCCCGACAAGCAGGGTATACAGGGACTGAAATCCGGATTTCCGTCGCTTGATAAGTACATACACGGACTGAATAAATCTGATTTGCTGATAGTTGCGGCACGTCCCGGTATGGGTAAAACATCGTTCGCCATGAACATGGCAACTAACGTTGCAAAATATCACCCTGATAAAACAATCTGTGTATTCAATCTCGAAATGTCAAAGGAACAGCTTGTAAAACGTATGCTGTCCTCAGAGGGCAGAATTTCGAGCGAGCTTATGTCTACCGGACGTTTTGACCCTGCGCAGTGGAGAAATCTTGCCGACGCCGCATTCGTACTGTCGAATATGAATATCTACATAGACGACAGCTCGGCGATAACGGTCAATGAAATGAAGGCAAAGCTGCGCCGTGTCGATAATCTCGGACTGATAGTAATAGACTATCTTCAGCTTATTTCTTCAGGCAGAAGGGATCTTAACCGTGTAAACGAAATTTCGGAAATGACACGAAACCTCAAGATAATGGCGAAGGAACTTAATGTTCCGATAATAGTACTGTCACAGCTTGCACGTTCCGCCGAGAAAAAGGACGACAAGCGCCCTATGCTGTCAGACCTGCGTGATTCGGGTTCTATCGAGCAGGACGCAGATATAGTTCTGTTCCTGTACCGTGACAGCTATTATAACAAAGAGGCAGAGGATCAGAGAGCCTGCAAGTGTATAGTTGCAAAGAACCGTCACGGCGAAACAAACGACGTAAATATGATATGGGACGGTCAGTACACAAGATTTACAGATGTGGAGTATGTCCATGCCGAGCAGTAATTTGAAAATTTCCGTTAAAAATACTATAGAACGGTATTCGATGATAAATAAGGGCGATACTGTAATTGCGGCGGTAAGCGGCGGCGCAGACAGCGTTGCTTTGCTGTATGTACTGTATTCGCTGAAAGACGAACTCGGCTTTTCGCTTGCCGCCTGCCACGTCAACCATAATCTGCGTGGCGAGGAGAGCGACTGGGACGAGAGATTTGTCCGCAGAATGTGCAGATTTCTCGATATTCCGCTGTATGTGGCAAGCATAAAGGTAAACGACCTCAGGCAGAAGCACGACAGTCTTGAAGAATGTGCAAGACGACTGAGATATGATTTTTTTGAAAGCATAAGCAAGGGCAGGCTGGTAGCGACCGCCCACACCGCATCGGATAACTGCGAGACCATTCTCATAAATATGGTCAGAGGCACTGCACTCTCAGGTATATGCGGAATTCCCGCAAAGCGTGACAATATAATCCGTCCGCTGCTATACAATACCCGTGAGGATATTGAAGAGTACTGTGCGGAAAACTCGCTTGATTATGTCACAGACAGTACAAATCTGTCGGACGATTATACCCGGAACAAGATCAGGCATAAGGTCGTACCGCTGCTGAAAGAAATAAATCCTGCACTTTTCAGTGCAATAAGCAGACTGTCGCAGTCTGTTTTTGATGACGACAGATATCTTGACAAAATTGCTTCGGAACTTATGGAAAAGGCACATAAGGCAGATGATAAGTATGATGTCAACGTGCTGTATACGGCTGACGAATGTATACTGCGACGTATAGTCACTATGATTTTCAAGGATAACGATATACCGCCTAATATGAAAGCGGTTGAAAGTTGCGTAGGAATTATAAGAGCAAGACAGGGAAAGATAAATCCGTGTCAGTTCAAATTCGTGATGATAAGAAAGAAAAAGCTGTTTGTTATGACTGACCGTGAGAAATTCAGACGAAATTAATGTGATAAACAGCTTAAAAGTGATTATCACCGTTGCTTTTCGAGGGCATTCGTGCTATAATTGCAGTATTACGGATTTTGTTCCAATCGCTTAACATTTATTTAACATAAGCGATGTATTATTTATGATAAAGAAAAAGACGGAGAAACAAGACTTGGAAAAAAGCATACACAATGATATTGAAAGAGTGCTTTTCACAAGCGAAGAGCTTATGAAAAGAGCCGAAGAGATAGGAAAACAGATCACCGAGGACTATAAGGGCGAGGAAGTAACAATAATAGGTATACTTAAAGGCTCGTTTATGTTCTTATCTGACGTTATGAAGAATATCGATCTTTACACAAGACTTGACTTTGTAACGGTACAGTCATACGGAAACGGTACAACATCCGGTGAGCTTAAGCTCACAAAGGATATTACTGCGGATATCAAGGGCAAACACGTTATACTCGTTGAAGATATACTCGACAGCGGAAAGACGCTTAAATTTGTAAAGGATCTCTTCCTTAAAAGAGAACCGGCGTCAATAAAGGTGTGCACTCTTCTCAACAAGAAGGTAAGAAAATCCGAAGTTATAAAAGCTGACTATATCGGCTTTGACGTTGACGATGTATTTGTAGTGGGCTACGGACTGGATTACGCTCAGCTTTACAGGAATCTTCCTTACATAGGTGAGCTCAAGGTCGAGGCACGCTGATCACAGGCAACTAATCAGCCGTAATAATATAACCGTAAAGACGGTCGGGTGCAATATGCAGATACGACCGACAGAAAGGGAAACTGATGAATCAGAACAACAAATTCAAAGGCATTTTCATTTACCTTGCAGTTATCGTTCTGCTTGTCATAGGTATGGTGACAATGCTCCAGATGAGCGCAACACCGGGCGAACGTACAAGATATTCGCAGGTGATAAGCGAATTTGACAACTACAACGTTTCAGGCTATACGCTTGATTTAGGCTCAGGCGAATTACAGTACACCTTAAAGAGCGACAGTACAAAGAAGTATAAGTACTCTGTACCGAATGTAAGCCTGTTCTTACAAGATACGCAGGGCTACAGAAAGGCATATAACGAGAAGAATCCCGACAGTCCGCTCGTTGAGGACTTCTACCCCGTTTCCGACAACTCATTCTTACTGAGCTTCCTGCCTTATCTGCTTATGGTTGCACTTATGATCGGCTTTACATTTGTCATCATGCGTCAGGCAGGCGGCGGCGGAAAGATGTCGCAGTTCTCAAAGGCAAACGCCAGAACTCAGCCTGCAAACGGTCCTAAAATAACGTTTGCTGATGTTGCCGGTGCCGAAGAAGAAAAGGAAGAGATGAGTGAGATCGTCGACTTCATGAAAAATCCCAGAAAGTATCAGGAGCTTGGTGCCAAAATTCCGCGCGGCGTTCTTCTGCTGGGTCCTCCCGGTACTGGTAAGACATTACTTGCAAAGGCTGTTGCAGGTGAAGCAAACGTTCCGTTCTTCTCCATAAGCGGTTCGGACTTTGTTGAAATGTTCGTCGGCGTCGGTGCGAGCCGTGTAAGGGATCTGTTCGACCAGGCGAAGAAACACACACCTTCTATTATCTTCATAGACGAGATTGACGCGGTAGGCCGTCAGAGAGGTACCGGTCTTGGCGGCGGTCACGATGAGCGTGAGCAGACGCTCAACCAGTTACTCGTTGAGATGGACGGTTTCACTGATAATCAGGGCGTAATAGTTATTGCGGCTACCAACAGACGTGATATTCTCGACCCTGCACTGCTCCGTCCCGGCCGTTTTGACAGACAGATTACTGTCGGATATCCCGATATAAAGGGCAGAGAGGCAATCCTTCGTGTTCATACAAAGAATAAAAAGCTTGCGCCCGATATCAGTCTTGCCACTATCGCAAAGGGTACGGCAGGATTTACCGGTGCAGACCTTGCAAACCTTGTAAACGAGGCGGCTCTGCTTGCGGCAAGAAACAACAGAAAGGCTATCACACAGCCCGATATAGAAGAGGCTACTATCAAGGTGGTTGCAGGTCCCGAAAAGAAGTCGAAGGTTGTCAGCGAAGACGAAAAGCGCCTTACGGCATTTCACGAGGCAGGTCACGCTGTCTGCACGTTCCACTGCAAGACGCAGGACCCCGTACACCAGGTTTCTATCATACCCAGAGGTATGGCAGGCGGCTACACAATGTCGCTCCCCGAGCATGACAGGAGCTTCAGAAGCAAGACACAGATGGAAGAAGAGATTATTGTTCTTCTCGGCGGACGTGTTGCCGAAAAGATTGTGCTTGACGAAATCTCGACAGGCGCAAGCAACGATATTGAACGTGCTACCGACCTTGCGAGAAGCATGGTAACAAGATACGGCTTCTCCGAAAAGCTCGGTCCTATCGTATACGGACACGATAACTCTGAAGTATTCCTCGGCAGAGATTATTCTCAGGGCAGAAACTACTCCGAAAACGTTGCGGCAGAAATTGACGGCGAGATCCGCGAGCTTATAGACACAAGCTATGAAAACGCAAAGCAGATACTTTTAAATCACAGAGATCAGCTCGACAAGGTTGCTCATTACCTTATGGAACACGAAAAGATCGACGGCGAGGATTTCTACAAGCTTATGAATGGCGAACCGCTTGACGATAACACGGGCGCACCTGTTCAGAACGAAAACGATGCTGCATCCGCAGTTTCTGAAGATACTGCTCAGGTTATCGGCGATAACGTTGATAACAGCAACAACGAAACAAATCAATAATGTTTTTTTCAGTCGCTCCCGATTTTTCGGGAGCGATTTTTATATTACCGGGACAAGTGGTTATTTGTCACAATAAACGGCAGTCCGGACGCCATTTTTTCGGATAATGTCGGGGCGGATTGAAATTGACATAGCGCTTTCGATATAGTATAATAATATACTGAAAAGGGTTTGCCTGAAATCAGACAGACGCAAAAATACAGACATTAAAGCTGCAAACGAAAGGACGATACAGTTGATATTCGCCGATTTATTTTTCCTGTACTTCTTTATGGCGCTGTGCTTTATAGCATATTTCATCTGCCGTAAGACAGTATACCGCAACTGGGTGCTTATCGTATTCTCAATGATATTCTACGCATGGGGAGAACCCGTATGGGTGTTCCTGCTTGTCGGAAGCGTCACGGTAAACTACTTTGCGGGGCTGCTTATAGATAAGTTCCGTGACACAAAGAAAGCTACAGCAGTAACAGCTTGTGCACTTATATTCGACATAGGGCTTCTGATGTTCTTCAAGTATACAGGCTTCTTTGTTGAAAACTTCAACGCAATAAGTCCCGTTGATCTGCCCGTCCCGCACATAGAAATGCCGATAGGTATAAGTTTCTTCACATTCCAGATAATCTCTTATATTCTTGACTGCTACTGGGGCAAGATAAAGGTACAGAAAAGCTGGTACAAACTGCTCATGTACATCTCAATGTTCCCCCAGCTTGTCGCAGGTCCTATTGTCCGCTATGCCGTAATTGAAAACGAGATAGACAACAGAGTTATAACCTCTGCCGATGTAAGCGAGGGTATCACAAGGATTTGCATGGGTCTTGGTAAAAAGGTCATCCTTGCAAACAATCTCAGCACTATCGTCGATACGTTCTTCAAGACAGGCGATCTTGCGTCTTTGTCCGTTGTCGGAACGTGGTACACGGTAATAGCCTACGCTATGCAGGTTTACTTCGACTTCTCCGGATATTCCGATATAGCGATAGGTCTTGGACGCATATTCGGCTTCCACTTTGACGAAAACTTCCGCTATCCGTTCGTCAGCAAGAATATTACGGAATTCTGGCAGAGATGGCACATCTCACTCGGTACATTCTTCCGTGATTATCTTCTTTATGTGCCTATATTCGGCAAGAGAAGAAAGTACCTCAACCTCTTTCTCGTATGGTTCTGCACGGGCTTCTGGCACGGCGCAAACTGGAACTACATCATATGGGGTCTTTACTTCGGACTGTTCATTCTTATAGAGCGTACTATCGGCAACAAGAACATGAGGAAAATGCCCAGGGCGCTTGCGCATATATACAATACGATAGTAGTCGTTGTGGGTTTCGGTATCTTCTACTTCACCGATTTAGGCAAGCTTGGCACATTTCTCGGAAACCTTGTCGGAATGAACGGCAACTCGTTTGTTGACCAGATCTCAACACAGAATATGATGGCAAACGCATGGCTTGTTATTGTCAGCATTGTGCTTTGTATGCCTGTTGTACCGGCGATTAAAAAGAAGCTTGAAAGTATGAATCTTTACCTTGCAACCTCGGTAGGTCAGACGGTGCTCAATGTGGCAGTGTTTGCGCTGAGCAGTATACTGCTTGTAAACGCTACCAACAACCCGTTTATCTACTGGCAGTTCTGAGAAAGGAGTGAGTAACAATGTCAGACCATATCGACGACAAGGAGCTTGAAGAGCTCAATGAGATATACCGTCGCAAGATGGAAGCTCAGAAAAGCCACGAGTCAAAAAAAGCTAAACACGAAAAATCCGACAAAATCGTAAAAAACGAAAACACTCATTCCGAAAAGAGCTTGAACGACAAAAAAACGGTAATTTCTGCCAAGTCAGAAAAGCCTGCCAGGACTGAAAAACAGATCAAAGTCAAACCCGAAAAGCAGGATAAGGAAGAAAAAGCTCAGCAGGAAAGCAAGCCGCTGACCGATGACGAACGCAAGAAGAAACTTGCGTTAAGGATAAATATCGGCGTATGCACGGTATTCTTTGCTGTAGTGGCTGTCGGACTGCTTGTACTCCCCCGCCCGACTGTATCGGAATCGGAAAAACGTAACCTTGCCACATTTCCCAAGTTTACATGGGACACTTACTGGAACGGTGACTATACAGAGGATATAAGCTATTTCTTCAATGATACCGTACCGTTCAGAGATACCTTCAAATCTATCGGTGCAGGCTTCCGCTCGCTGTTCGGTTTTTCAATAAACGGTGCGGAGATCAAGGGCAGCGTTTCGCAGGTAAACAGCGGTTCATCACAGACCGAGGTTACAACTGCATCCACAAAGCCTATCGCTATTGTTACCCCTGCTCCGTCCGATACATCAAGCGATGCTCCGGAAAGCAAAGACGAAACCTCGTCAAAGGATAACTCGAATGACAGCAAGGCTGACACTTCCAAAGCCGAAACAAGCTCCAAACCCGATGAAAGCAATAATTCGTCTAAGCCCGAAAACGTGTATATAGCGCCCTCAGACCCCGATGCGCAGGTGCTTTATGAAGAGGGCTCACAGCTTGTATATCAGAGCGGCGACACAATATACGGAGCACAGCTCTACAATGGAAACCGTGACAATGCCGAGGACTATGCAAATACCCTCAACACACTGAAAACACTGCTTCCCGATGCAAATGTATACAGTATGCTTGCACTTACTCAGAATACGTTTATAACTCCTGCAGAACTTGAAAAGACAAAGTATACGGAACTGAGCGATTCGGAATATATCTCAAATATGTTGGACAAGAATATCAAGGTCATAGACACTATGAATGCGCTGCTCCCGCATCAGAAAGAGAATCTGTTCTTCCTGCGCGACTGTCACTGGCAACAGCTCGGAGCTTACTATGCGGCTCAGAGTTTTGCAAAATCGGCAGGCGTAAATTTTGCGAAGCTGTCGGACTATGACAAGTATGAAGAGGACTGCCTCGGTTCTGTCTATGCGGCAACCCAGTATGAAGGACTTATGTACGAGGGCGAAACATTCACCTATTATGTTCCGAAAAACGAGTACACAACGGATTACTATAACGAGGACTACGAATATCAGTTTGAATATCCGCTGATGCCGAGATCAGACTACAATACAACAGCATTCTACAGCCTGTTCATGGTGGCTGACAGCTACATAAAGCATATCACTACCGATGTAAATAATGACAGAGTTCTTGTTGTACTGAAAGACGATTATCCCAGCGCTATGATACCCTGTCTTACCTCATCATTCAGCGAAATATACGTTATAGATGTGCGCTACTGTAATTTCAACGTGGCTGACTTCTGCGTAGAAAAAGGCGCTACAGACGTACTTGTAGGAATGACAACAGAGAATGCACTCGGTGAAATAGGCGATACCCTTTCGTATCTTCTGAATATATAAAATACAGATATGCCCTTAGCATAAAAGCCAAGGGCATTCTGCATATATCGGTTATCGCTTAATATTCGGTTAAATCAAGAAGAATATAATTAGATAATTAAATACGGTTAAAGAAAACGGAGGAAATAATATGTTTCATATAATGGTCGCAGAGGATGATACAAATACAAGAAAACTGATGTGCACCGTACTCAAGCAGAACGGATATGAGCCTGTACCTGCCGTTGACGGCATTGACGCACTTGATATACTTGACAGACAGCACGTCGACCTTATACTGCTTGACGTAATGATGCCCAGAATGGACGGTTATGAGTTTGTAAAAACGCTCCGTGAGGGCGGCTGTAATACGCCTGTGCTTATGGTTACGGCAAGAGAGACCTCTGCAGATAAGATTGCAGGCTTCCGTGCAGGCACTGACGACTATATGGTAAAGCCTGTTGACAATGAGGAAATGCTTCTTCGTATCTCAGCACTGCTTCGTCGCAGTAATATTGCAAACGAACACAAGCTTCACGCAGGAAACACAGTGCTTGACTATGACGCACTGACAGTGACAAGCGACGGCAATACGTATGAACTTCCGAACAAGGAGTTCATGCTGCTGTTCAAGCTTCTGAGCTATCAGAACAAGATATTTACCCGCCGACAGCTTATGGACGAGCTGTGGGATATGGAAACCGAAACCGATGAAAGAACGATTGACGTACATATCAACCGCTTGCGTGAGCGTTTCCGTGAC
>OMAQ01000434.1_pt1 | contig 23036 bp, 17 predicted proteins | sample 1673461 | NCBI WGS metagenome assembly OMAQ01 (sample SAMEA103958112, study PRJEB25191) | human gut metagenome | biome: human-associated habitat [ENVO:00009003]; feature: intestine environment [ENVO:2100002]; material: feces | place: Germany | collected 2013/2015
GCATCGCGATTACACCGTAACGGCATCGCGATTACACCGTAACGGCGACGCGATTACACCGTAACGGCAAAAGTTTTTGGCTGAAAACCGGCTAACGGAGCTGCAGGGGGGCACCTTGAAGCCGTTTTTCCGCTCTAAAAGCACCTGTTTTCAAGTGTTAAATTTTGGCAATAATATTTTACAATTCAATGTGGGTGCATGGTGCCTGTCATGGATTTTCATTCGCGATAATCAAAAAGTCCTATATAGTTCGTGATTTCAATGAAAATAGGATAAATAGTTCTTGGATGGTTGAAAAATATGTGCTAACTTTGTAAAGTGAAATAAATCAAGTAAAAGATGAGTAGCGAAAGCACACTAAATAACACGAATGAGACTTCCGAAAGCAGGCAAAACCCGTTTATGCAGCCCTATGGCACGCCCCACGACACGGTGCCGTTTGACAAGATACGGTTTGAGGATTTCGAGCCCGCGTTTATCGAAGGCATACGTCGCGACGACGAGGCCATAGCGAAAATAGTGGACAACCCGGAGCCTCCGACTTTCGACAACACCATAGCATGGACGGACAAGACAAAAGGCGAGCACTACTACGACTTGCTTGACCGTGTCTCCAACACGTTCTCGTGCTTGATGAGCGCAGAGACAAACCCGAGAATGGAGGCGCTGGCACAGAAGTTGAGCCCCATATTGACGAAGCACGCCAACGACGTGACCCTGAACCCAAAGCTTTTCGCCCGCGTGAAAAGTGTTTATGAGAACCATCGTGAACTGACACCCGAGGAAAAGACCTTGCTCGAAAAGGAATACGACTCTTTCGTGCATAGCGGAGCCCTGCTCGATGAGAATGGCAAGGACAAGCTCAGGAAACTGACTGAGGAGGCATCGATGCTCTCGCTGCAATTCTCCCAAAACTTGCTGAAGGAGAACAAGGCATACACGCTGCACATTACCGACAAGGCGCAACTCGACGGACTGCCAGACACGGCTATAGACATGGCAGCCCAGACGGCAAAAGAGAAAAAGCTTGCGGGATGGGTCTTCACGCTCGACTATCCAAGCTACTCGCCATTCATGACTTACTCCACGCAACGCGACTTGAGAATGCAGCTCTACATGGCACGCAACACGGAGTGTACACACGATAACGACTCCAACAACTTGGAGATATGCAAGAAGATCGTGAACCTCCGGCGCGAGATAGCGCAATTGCTTGGTTTCGACACTTTTGCCGATTACGTGCTCAAGCACCGCATGGCAAGCAACACCAGGACGGTTTACAAGCTCTTATACGACCTCATAGACGCCTACAAGCCTACCGCGATAGAGGAGGTGAAGGCCATAGAAGAGGAAGCCCACGAGATAGAAGGCGACAACTTCAAGCTGGAGCCATGGGACTTCTCGTTCTACTCTCACAAGTTGCAGATGGAAAGATACAATCTCGACGCGGAGATGTTGAGGCCCTATTTCCAGCTCGACAACGTGATAAAAGGTGTGTTCGGACTCGCTAACCGGCTTTATGGCATAACATTCAAGGAAAACAAGGACATACCCGTCTACAATCCCGACGTGAAAGCCTACGAGGTGTTCGACAAGGACGGCAGCTACCTCGCCGTGTTCTATGCCGACTTCTATCCGCGCGAGGGCAAGCAAGGTGGAGCATGGATGACAGAGTTTCAAGGACAATGGATCACACGGGAAGGCAAGAACGTGAGGCCGCACGTCAGCGTGGTGACCAACTTCACCAAGCCTACCGACTCTAAGCCGGCGTTGCTTACGCTTGGCGAGGTGGAGACGTTCCTTCATGAGTTTGGCCATTCCTTGCACGGCATGTTCGCCAACACGCGCTTCGAGAGCCTGTCGGGCACCAACGTGTGGTGGGACTTCGTGGAGATGCCATCACAGTTCCTGGAAAACTACGCCGTAGAACCGGAATTCCTGCACACGTTCGCCTTCCACTACAAGACGGGCGAGCCCATACCCGACGAACTGATAGAACGCATAACGAAAAGCCGCAACTTCAACGTCGCTTATGCCTGCTTGAGGCAGGTGAGCTTCGGCCTGCTCGACATGGCTTACTATACCATGGCCCATCCGTTTACCGATGACATAGTGCCTTTCGAGAAGCACGCATGGAAAGACGCCATGATAATAGAGCAACTTCCCAACACGTGCATGACCGTGCAGTTCTCGCATATCATGGCCGGGGGCTATGCCGCAGGCTATTACAGCTACAAATGGGCGGAGGTGCTCGATGCCGACGCCTTCTCGGTGTTCAAGAAAGAGGGCATTTTCAACCAGCAAACGGCACAACGCTTCCGCGACTGCATACTCTCACGGGGCGGGACGGAACACCCCATGACGCTATACAAGCGCTTCCGCGGGCAAGAGCCTACCATCGAGGCGCTGCTTGAGCGCAACGGGATAAAAAAATGACCCATACATAGAATATACACATTATTATATATACAGAGCAAGATGGAAGAAGAGGAGAAGAAGCGTCTGTTGGATTGTCGCTACTTGCGTATGGCTCATATATGGGCCGAGAACTCTTACTGCAAACGCCGCAAGGTGGGCGCGCTCGTGGTGAAAGACAAAACCATCATCAGCGATGGCTACAACGGCACGCCAAGTGGCTTCGAGAACGTGTGCGAAGACGACAACAACGTCACCAAGCCATACGTGCTGCATGCCGAGGCCAACGCCATCACAAAGCTTGCCCGAAGCACCAACAGTGGCGAGGGCGCCACGCTCTATGTCACGGCTTCTCCTTGCATAGAATGTTCGAAGCTGATTATCCAGGCCGGCATACGACGCGTGGTCTACGGTGAGAAATACAGGCTCGACGATGGCATTAAACTGCTGAACAGGGCTGGCGTGGAGACAGAATTTATAGGAGACATACTCCCCGGGAAAGAAAATGAAGAAAGAGAATAAATACCGTTTCATGCCCTTGCTCATGGCGTTATGCGTGGTATTGGGCATCATGATTGGATCGTTCTACGCCAATCACTTTTCAGGTAACAGACTGACTATTGTCAACAATGGCTCGAGCAGGCTCAACAACTTGCTCAGGATCATTGACGACCAATACGTGGACAAGGTGAACATAGACTCACTTGTCGACAAGGCCATACCAACCATACTCTCAGAGCTTGACCCACATTCAGTGTACATCTCAGCCAAGGACGCCCAGGCGGCAGCCGACGACCTCAACGGAAGTTTCTCGGGGGTGGGCATAGAGTTCGTCATCAGGCAAGACACCATTCGGGTGCAAAACGTGATAAAGAACGGCCCTGCGGAGAAGGCAGGCATCATAGCCGGAGACAAGATCGTGTATGTTGACGGAAAGAAGTTCGTGGGCAAGCAAGTGACCAACGAGGAAGCCATGCGTCGCCTCAAGGGGCCGTCTGGCTCAAAGGTCAAGATTGGCGTTCAACGCTATGGCAAAAAAGGCATCGTGAGCTTCACCGTCACTCGTGCGGAGATCCCAACCAAGACCATCACGGCGACATATATGCTCGACGATAACACGGGATATATCAAGGTCAAGAACTTTGGCGAGAAGACGTATCCTGAGCTTCTCGTGGCCTTGGCCAACCTTCAGCAGCAAGGCTTCAAGAACCTCGTTATTGACCTGCGCGACAATCCAGGCGGCTACTTGCAGAGCGCTGTGCAGATGGCAAACGAGTTCTTGCCTGCCAAGAGGCTCATTGTCTACACCCAGGGACGCAAGTCGCCAAGGCAAGATTACAAGTCGGATGGACACGGGGCTTACCAGAACATTCCGCTTGTGGTGCTCATCAATGAGGGGTCGGCATCGGCATCGGAAATATTCACCGGGGCAATGCAAGATAATGACCGTGCCACCGTGATAGGCCGACGCTCATTTGGCAAGGGTCTCGTGCAGCAGCAGATTCCGTTCTCCGACGGTTCGCTCATCCGCTTGACCATCGCGCGCTACTACACGCCATCGGGCAGGTGCATACAGAAGCCTTATGTCGACGGCGACGACCAAGACTACGCTCAAGATCTCTTGGAGCGTTACCAGCACGGTGAATATTTCTCACGCGACAGCATCAAGCATTCCGGCCCGGCTTATCATACGAGGATTGGCAGGGTAGTGTATGGCGGTGGCGGAATCACTCCCGACATCTTCGTGCCTGAAGACACCACTGGCATGACATCATATTACAAGGAGGCTGCCATGAGCGGACTCATCTTGCAGTTTGCCTTCACGTATACCGACAACAACCGGCAAAAGATGAAAGACTTCAAGCAGATGTTGCAACTTGCCAGTTATCTCGATAAGCAAAACACGGTGGGACAGTTTGTCAACTATGCCGACAAGAACGGTCTTCAGCGCCGCAACCTGCTCATCAAGAAGAGCCACGCCTTGCTGGAAAAGTATATCAATGGACGAATAATCTACAACATGCTTGACGAGCAAGCCCTTGACGAGTATCTCAACGACGGCGACCCCGTGATAAAAACGGCTATGAGAGTATTCGCTCGCAACGAGGCGTTCCCCAAGAAACCCGTGAAGAAAGCTGGACAAAGATAGATGGCATGGACAAGCACACACTTAGACAAATCATAAAAGAGCGAAAGAAAAAGTTCAGTGCCGACGAGCTTATCATGCAATCAATGGATATTACCATCCAACTTGAGAAGCATCGTCTCTACCAAACGGCAGATACGATTCTTCTCTATCACAGCATGCCCGACGAGGTAAATACACATGGACTAATAGCGGCGCTCCACAAGCAGGGGCGGCGCGTGCTCCTGCCACGCATTAAAAACGAGGAAGAGTTGGAGCTGGTGAGATACAGTGGAAAGCTGAGCTTGCGAATGTCGGAGAGATATGGCATACTTGAGCCTGATGGAGAGCCATTCACCGAATACGAGTCGATAGACCTCGCCATCATCCCAGGCATGGCATTCGCGTTGAATGGAAAGCGACTTGGCAGGGGTAGGGGATACTACGACCGGTTGTTGGCTAAGATTCCAACAACGTATAAGTTGGGGCTTTGTTTTCCTTTCCAGATATTGGATGCCATTCCCACCGACGACCATGACGTGCCGATGGATGAAGTCTTTGTTTGAATACCCGATAAACACCTATTGGAATAACACCTTTAATACATCATTATGAATTTGGATCTGCTGTCAGTTGATGACATAACACTTCTGCAAGAAAAGATAACCAACGCCAACAACATTGTGCTATTATGCCACACTCGACCCGATGGAGATGCCATAGGTGCATGCCTGGCCATGAACGCTTATCTCTCAGGACATTTCGGCAAGGAGTCGGCCATCGTGGTTCCCAATGCCTTCCCCGATTTTCTAAATTGGCTTCCGGGCAGAGAGAGAATCGTTCGTTTTGATAAGCATCCAGAGGATGTCAAGCGAATGTTCAACCAAGCTGACCTCGTTGTCTGTCTCGACTTCAACATGTATTCGAGGATTGACGACATGGGTGAAGTGCTGAAGACTTCAAAGGCAGACGTGATTATGATAGACCACCATTTGGGCAGTGATGTGGATTGCTCGCTAAAAGTGTCTTTCCCAGAGGCCAGCTCCACTTGCGAACTGCTTTTCCGCGTGGTGTGGCAGATGGGCGGATTCGACGAGATGGCACAGAGGTTCGCCATACCATGCTATTGTGGCATGATGACAGACACGGGAGGCTTCACCTTCAACTCCTCACGCCCTGAGATTTTCTTCATCATCTGCCAGTTGCTCACAAAGGGCATAGACAAGGATAAGATTTACCGGAACGTATATAACAACTATTCCTCATGGGCAATACGTCTGCGCGGCTTTTTGATGTCACAGAAACTCAATGTCCTTGATGACCTCCACGCGAGCTACTATACTATGACACGCAAGGACATGAAAGATTTTCACTACGTGCGTGGAGACAGTGAGGGGCTTGTAAATGTTCCATTGCAAATAAAAGGCATGAAGTGCAGCATATCCCTTCGCGAGGATGACCGCATAGACAATCGCATATGGGTCAGTCTGCGTTCTGTTGACGACTTTTCCGTGGAAGAGATGGCAAAGCGTTTCTTCAACGGTGGCGGACATCTAAACGCAAGTGGCGGCAAGCTCGATTGCACCATGGACGAGGCCGTGAAAATAACAAAAGAGGCAATAAACTATTACTCAGAGCAATTGTGTAAGTAATTGTTTATTGCCACATCGGGCAAAATCATTTTGCCCTCATCGTAATCAATGGCACGAGCATCTCCTCCATGGAGATGCCGCCATGCTGGAACGTGTCTTTATAGTAAGACACGTAGTAGTTGTAGTTGTTGGGATAAGCGAAGAAGTTGTTGCCACAAGCAAAGGCATAAGACGTGCTGATGTTGGGCGACGGCAAGAAAGCCTTGTGAGGTTCCTTTATGGCAAACACGTCCTTGGAATTGTAAGCAAGGTTCTTGCCAAGCTTGTATCTAAGGTTGGTGTTAGTATTCCTGTCTCCGATTATCTTCAACGGCTTCGAGCATCTTATGGAGCCATGATCAGTTGTCAACACTATGGTGTAGTCGGTGTCGGCCAGCATCTTGAACAGGTCCGCGATGACCGAGTGCCGAAGCCATGAAAGCGTGATAGACCGGTAAGCGCTCTCGTTGTTTGCCAACTCACGCACCATTTTCGACTCGGTGCGGGCATGGGAGAGCATGTCTATGAAATTGATGACTACCACGTTGATGTCGTTTTCCTTCAGCGTATTGAATTGTTGCAACAATTTAGACGCGGCATCAGAGTCGTTAATCTTATTATAACTGAACTTGTCGTGTCTGCGGAATCGCTCTATCTGCGTGCGTATCAGCGGCTCCTCGTTGAGGTTCTTTCCCTCTTCCTCATCCTCGTCTACCCAAAGCTCCGGGAACATCTGGGCTATCTTGTTTGGCATCAGGCCAGAGAATATGGCATTGCGCGCATACTGTGTAGCCGTGGGCAAGATGCTCATGTACATGTCCTCATGTATGTCAAAGTATCCACCAATCTCCTTTGACAACATGATCCATTGGTCCCACCTGAAATTGTCTATTACTATCATGAAGACTTTTTCACCCTTGTCTATCAACGGGAATACCTTTCCCTTGAATACATCCTGACTCATGAACGGGCAAGACACATCTGTGTGTTTTCCTCTAAGCCTGGCGGAAATGGCATCCATCCATTCCATGTAATGAGACTTGACGTATTTGGCAAAGCCCAAGTCGGCCTCTTCTTTTTGCATGGCAAGCATCTCTACCATTCCATTGTCTCCTGCGCTTAGATCCACCTCCCACCTGGTAAGTGTGCGGTAGACGTTCATCCAGCCATTCAAATCATCACAACTGTCTATCATCATGGCTATCTTCTGATAGTCGCTTCGATAGGTCATCTGCGTTACCTCACTCTCTATTTCCTTCCTGTGGATGTTCTTCTTCAGTGCCAACAAGATTTGGTGAGGATTGACAGGCTTTATGAGATAATCGGCTATCTTAGAACCTATTGCCTGATCCATAAGGTCTTCTTCCTCGCTTTTCGTGACCATTATCACGGGCGTCTGCGGTTGAATCTCCTTTATTTTCTGCAACGTCTCAAGACCGGTAAGACCAGGCATCATCTCGTCGAGCATGATAAGGTCGAAAGATTGTTTGCCACATTCTTCCAAGGCGTCCATGCCATTAGACACTGGTGTCACGTCATAGCCTTTGTTCTTCAAGAAAATCAAATGGCCCTTCAGAAGGTCTATCTCGTCATCAGCCCAAAGTATCTTTCCGTTGTTCATGATATTATCTTCTTAATCTCTATACATTAATTATTACATATCATCAGAAACCTTCGAGTTCATAATCCTCACTCTCTATGTCGAATGTCTCTTTCTTCTTTACTTGCCGTGGTTCCTTCTTGTCCTGTTTTACTTGTGGCTTCTCGGATGTAGCCACTTTCTTTTCGGTCGGGGCAGGCGTCTCTGCGGGCAGAATGGTTTCAGTCTGCTGATTTACAGGTTGCGCGTTTGAATTTTGTCGCTCAATATCCTGCGCAACGGTGACACCTTGAGGTTGACCGTCTGTCTTCTCTTCTGTTTTCTCCTCGCCAGCCACTGGTTCGGTGACAACATCTTCAGGTTCCGTGAGAAGTTGAAGCGTTGATGGCTTTATCGGCGCGAAATGGACGTCATAAAACTTCTTGTAGTCGTCAAAGCTATATGCCACGCCAAGCAAAGGCAGGTTCTCCACGCTGATAATGAAAGGCCGAGCCTTGCCCATAAGCTTCCTCACTTGTGGTTGCGACAACAAACCCCGAGAATACTGCATAGCCTCATCATAATTGCGGAAGCCTGACACGCGCATACGGTGAAGTATGTCATCATTGTCGATGGCGATGTCGAAATCACGGACGAGAAAACTCGTGAAGTTGTATTTCGCCACTTGGTATAACAGCTTGTTCTCGTTGACAGAGTCTGGTTGGTAGACCAACATGAATACGAACTGCGTATTTCGCTCGGCGCTCAACGGCTTTGCCTTCAATTGCTCACTTTCGCTCAAAGTCTCACTGCGCATGGCCCACACATTGCCAATGTCGAACTTGGCCCCACGCAACCGTCTGCCACTCTTCACGCCATTGATAATCATGCCGGCAATCTTTGCCACATCGCTCTCCGGGAACTTCTCCACAAGGCTGTCAAGACCTTTCAGGCATGCCTCGTCATCGCCTTCGTTCAGCTTATTCAGAGAGCCTATGAACATAAACTTGTCCCTGTTGGCACCTTGAGGGAAACGCGTCTCGGAAATACTCACGTTGGCATCAACCACATTATGATTGTCCGCCTTGAAAGCATCGTAGGTCGCCGCATAGAGAGAGTCCTCGATATGCACGCCATAGCGAGTGTTGACAACATAGTTGGGGTCGGAAAGCAAGGTCGTCCACTCGCTTTTGGGAAATTCCGCTTTAAGACTGTCGACAAAAGACTCAGCCTTGGCTTTTTGCCCTTTCCTTGAATATAGCAGGAAGAGATGGTAGAAAGCGTCATCCTTGTGCGCATAGCCTGGGTATTGACTAATGAGTCGGCTCAACGCCTTCTCACTCAGCGTGAGGTTGTCGAGCTTGTCCTTGAATATTACTCCACTGTTGTAAAGTCCATCAGCGATAATATCATCGCTCGCCTTCACTTGCTCTTTGGTGAAAGGAATCTGCGCAAGGTAATATTCACGTTTGTGAGGGTCGTTCAAGGCTTCGTCGTTAACCTTCTCGACGGAGTCCAATGCCTCTTGCGCGTTAAGAATGGAGTCGCGTTGCTCGTCGGAAATATCGGCAAGGTCGTATCCTTGCTGCTTCACCACGGTCTTGTTTATTCGTTGCCAGTTGTCCACGTTTTCTCGTTTGCCCCAAAGCATTTGGAATTGTTGTTTTCCTTTTGCCACGACCATGGGGTTATAGAAATACCATTCACTTGACTGTTGGCCGATGTTCAGATTATTGGTATTGCCTTGGTTACCTTTCTTTTGCGCTTCGTCGCCAAAGGCGTCATCGTTGTTTTGTTGCCTGTTTGCCACTTCATTCTCAACCTGTTTTCTCTTTTCCTCGGCCTCCTTTTTCTTCAACGCCACTATTACCCTGTCTATAGCCATGTTGCGCTGCTCCTCGTCCATGCGCGCGAGGTTTTGCAATGAGTCTTGCAGATGAACGGCATCCGTGTATGGTACAAGTTCATCAAGCACTTTCGAGCGGTTTGTCAGACGCTCGTATGCCTTGTTGTCCTTGTCGGTCATGCCCAATGCCAAGTTGTAACAGCGGCGGGCGTCAGCATATTGCTCACGCGTCCAGTATAAGTCACCAAGTTTTATAAGCAACGCCCCACGTTCAACGCCGGACCGTGTCGCCTTTTCGTTGCCGTTCTCGTATGCCGAGATTGCCTTGAGCGTGTCTTTCTTTAGAAGATATATATTTCCAATGGCGAAGTACACTTGGTCAAGGTATTCCTTGTTCTTATCCGATTTGGCCATACGCTTCAACTTGGCAACCATTCCATCCGATTTCTTGCTTGCCATCACCTCAGTCCTGGCTATTCGAGCGTTGAACTCCAACTGATAAGGTGGATTCATGGCAATAACCTTGCTATAAGCCTTGTATGCTTCAACATTTTTTCCTGCGGCTTGGCAAATCTGCCCCATGATAAACCATTCACGGGCCTTCTGTTTCCGCCTCTTCTCACGTCTTATAACGTTTCTAAGATATGGAATGGCAGATTTGTAATCATGGGTGAGAAGATAGTAGTCGGCAAGGGCAAGGTCCCAATCCTTGCGGGCTTGCCATGGAATGGAATCGCGCCTGTTGTTCCTGATCACATCCTCCGCGTCGTATGCGAGGTCATTCTCTATGTAGCACTTCGCCAACCATGCTTGTGCCCTTGAGTAGATGGCAGGTTGCGTGCGATAGAGCATGCTCATATAGGCGAAAGTGGATATGGCATTGTCAAGATTTCCTTCATGAAACTGCGAACGGCCCAAGAGCATCCAGACTTTCCACATGAACGGGTTGTATTCCTTCCTTGATAGCCACTCCCTGTCACGGTCGGTCTTGCGCCTGTTCGATTTCCATTGTGGGCGTTGCTTTATGCTATGCCTGTCTATCACTTTCTCAGCTTTCAAGATGGCGCGGTCGAAGTTTGCCTTGCCAAGCTCCTTGCTGTTCTTGTTTCTTACGGTATAGAGTGGAATGAAATCGGTGTAATTATCTTGATTCCCGTTTTCCTTCTCCAACGAACCGTCCACATAAGCCACAGCACCATTATAATATGTGTTGTAACGTGAGTTGAACGCCTGCCACCAACGCGTGGCGGCAGTGTTTCTCGCCGTGGAACAGCTCTCTATCACAAGAATGATGAAGACAGCCGTCAAGCCAATGACTGATATATGACGAATCTTGTTCAATGCTGGTAATATGTGTATTACATTGTTAAGTGGCGAGCGTCACGTACTCATCCTTGATGCCATCTGGCATATTGATACCCCTTAGAATCAAGCTGCGATTCCACGCCTTTACCTCATCATGGCGAAGGGTCTCCAACACTTCGGCAAACAATGTTGTCTCGTCCTCCGTGTAACTGTCAGATGGTCTGCCCTTGAAGGCGTCAAGTTCCTCGTCATCAAAGTATTCCACAGGCTCTGTTGCCGCCTTCAACATGCATTCTTGCTCGCACATCACGTTTTCAGGAGAGCAATGGGTACAGTCGCCATGCCCTATTACCACTCTTTGGTCTTCACCACGTTTGCGGGATACATAGCCAAGCACGGCGCAGAACAGCCCCAAGGCAACGAGCGAAAGCAGAAGATACCACATAATCCTATTCAGACTTGATTGTGAATCCTGCCAAACGTAGGTCATCCCAATAAGACGGATACGACTTTGACACAACCTCCGTATTGTTAATCCTCAGTACTGGGAACTTGATTGCCAAGGGCGCGAAAGCCATTGCCATGCGATGATCCTCATAGGTGTTGATGGCTTCCATCGTTGCCTCGCACTTCGTTCCGTCCCATGTCATCTCCGAATCGTTTGCGACATTGATGACAAATCCAAGCTTGCCAAGTTCTTTTCGCATGGCCTCTAAGCGGTCTGTTTCCTTAATGCGAAGACTTGCCAAGCCCGTGAAATGGAATGGAATGTCAAGCGCACAGCAAGTCGCGATGATGGTTTGAGCCAAATCGGGACAATTGATAAAGTCGTAGGTCAATGTTGCCACGTGATCAAGATGGCGCGAGAGGGTCACTGACGTTGGTTTACCAGAGTGCACTTCTTTAAACGAAGTCTTGATTCCGAGCAACGAGAATATGTATTTAACAACTGAGTCGCCTTGCCGCGAACTGTCCTCAAGACCGTTCAAGACGACGTTGACAGAACCTGATGGATAAAGCGATGCCATCTCATACCAATAAGAGCTTGCGCTCCAGTCGTTTTCTATAAGATACCGCGAATCTTCGTAAGGCTTTGGCTTGACCTCAATGGTGTCTGTGCTTGCCCATTCCACGCTTGCGCCAAAGCCATGCATGACATGGATTGTAAGGTCGATATATGGACGCGAGACAATCTCGCCCGTCAAATGCAATGTCAACCCTTGCTTGGTAACAGGGCCAATAAGCAACAATGCCGAGATGAATTGTGAGCTTACATTTCCCGGTATCTCCAGTTTCCCGCCTAATAATGAATGACCGGAGATGTGGAGTGGGGGAAAGCCTTCCTTGCCCTCGTAGCTTATCGAAGCTCCGAGCATGCGGAGAGCGTCCACGAGAACTCCAATGGGCCTATGGCACATACGTTCCGACCCCGTTATCGTATGGTCGCCTGGTGTCACGGAGAGGTAAGCGGTCAGAAAACGCATGGCCGTGCCTGCGGCTCCAATATTGATAGTCTCTGGCATGTCCTTGAGAGCATTGACAACGGCGTGGGTGTCGTCGCAGTCAGACAAGTTGTTTGGCAACTGCCCGCCACACAAGGCATGGACAATAAGAGCACGGTTGCTTATGCTCTTTGATGCGGGAAGGTTTATTGTAGCTTCAAGATTCTTTGGGGCGATAATCTCGTATGTTGACATATCGTTTTAATTATTATTTTATTGTAGTTATCTTTATGTCCATAAGACCATTAAACGTCGCGGCTCTCGTAGTGCGGTATTTCTTCGGGCCAGGAATCAGCGGAGAATAGTAGAGCACATGCCTGATGCGCTGCTTTTGTTGCGGTGTTATCTTGAAACCTAATCCAACGCTGTAATCCATGATGTTGTCTGAGTCATATTCCAACCCCTCACAAGAATGACGCTTTAGCAATGGGTCAAGATACTTTTCATCCTTTCCCTCATACTCTAAATATTGAGTATACTCATATCGGTTGTACGAGTGGGTGTCTTCACAATAGTCGGTATCGGCACAAGAGTCCACTGGAGCCACACTGCCATCATCGTTAGCGTCACGCCTTTCCGTAAACACATGGTAAAGCCCGAGGTAATGGCCAAGCTCATGGGCTAACGTCATCACCACATCTGCAGAAGTGTAAGTCGTCAACTTATGATTGGGGTTTGTGTATCGGTCGCTTTGGTAATAGCCACCATTTGGCGACGTATTGGCATACAGGCTGTTAATGGCCGAGCAATAGGCAAAGCTCAGATTGTCTTTCTTAACATTTGGTGTCGTCACGGTCCCCAAGCCTTCAAGCTCGTTGTCACCCTTGACGGAAAAAGGCATATGAGATATGCCGAGCGTTATTTCATTGCTGCTGGTGTTCTTGAAGTTGAACATCATCACGTTTATATACTTATTTGGCTCCCAAATATATTTCACGTTAGCCCCGGTCTGGTCTTCCATGAATTTCCCCTCGTCTATGGGATATTCACCGGTGTATTTCACGTATTCCACACCTGGATGAGAGAGCTTCTTGCCATTTTCATCAGTCGTGGCAAGCACAAACTTTATATTTACGTTCTCGCTGTTTCCGTAGACTCCACCTTGGTAAATCTCATTTACATACTGCAAGAGATTGCCAAGACGCTGATAAGGAATATATTGTGTTGGATTGTCACCATTGGCGTAGAGCACATGGAAAATCACAGGCAATTCATAAGTATAGCCATCGTTTATCGTCAATGTGTCCAGATTCTCATTGCCTCTGCCTGTTGTGGTCTCATCATCAGCAATGGAAGAACTGCTGCAAGCTTGAAGCAAAACAGCGACAAACGTCAGCATTATGCTACATTTCCACATAAATATCGATAGTTCTAATTATCTGTTTTATTTTCTTGCAAATTTACTAAATTTGCTCTACACTAACGACTTGTGATGTCTATAATATGTTTAATTATATCAAACGAATAAAAAAGTTGGACGATTGTTTGGTGAATTGAAATAATCGCCGTACCTTTGCACTCGCAAAACGGAACGGGATTTAGCGCAGTTGGTAGCGCACACGTCTGGGGGGCGCGAGGTCGCTGGTTCGAGTCCAGTAATCCCGACTTTAAGCAAGATAAGCGGTTGATTTTCAACCGCTTATTTGCGTTTATGGCACAATCGGTCGGACAAAAGTCGGACACGAATATCATGGGTTGGTTATTAAGATAGGCCGTTTCCGCAAAAAGGAAATGGTTAAAAAAAATAATTTTTCAAAAAATGACGCAATCGCGGAAATAAAGAAATGGACACCACCTCGGCTTCATCTCAGCAAGGAGAGTTATGTCGATTTCATGGCCTATGACCCTCTATCAGGAAAGATGAAGCGAAAGAAAATCATGGTAGGCCGCATAAAGGGTAGGAGAGCGCAGCGGGAATATGCCGACGGCATTATCCAACGTCTGACGGAAAAGCTGCTTGGAGGATGGAATCCTTGGATGGATTCGAATAAAACTGCCGAATATACCAAATTTGATGTAGTCTGCCAGGATTATAAGACCTATGTTGCAAGACTGGCCAAGGAGGGAAGTCTGAGGGAGGAGTCTTTTGTCTCATACTGCTCTTACATGAAGATTTTCGAAGAGTGGACCGCGAAGAGTGTCAAGTATGTCTTTCAACTTGACAAACAGCTGATTTCTAAGTTTCTTGATTATGTCTTCATCGACAGAGGAAATTCCATACAGACCAGAAACAACTACCTTGCCTGGCTCAGAACCTTTTGCTCATGGCTGTTGCAGCGAGGGTTCGTCAATGAGAATCCGACCGCTGGTCTGGTGCTTGTCAACAAAAGGAACCGAGACAAGAACAGGACAACCATTGATGACAACGACCTGAAGCGGGTTCACTCCTATCTCGAGAGCAACAACAAACACTTTCTGTTGGCCTGTTATTTTCTGCATTACCTTTTTGTCCGTCCCAGGGAGATGTCTTTCCTGCGTGTGGGCGATATCAGTGCCAAGAGCAGTTCGCTGACCTTGCATGGCAACAGCACTAAGAACCGTAAGGGTGCCGTACTGACTGTTCCAAAGAAAGTGATGGCCCTTATGATTGAGCTTAGGGTGCTCTCTGAACCGTCCTCCTATTATCTCTTTTCCAATGATTTCAAACCAGGTGAGGAGAGGTGCAGCGAGAAACAGTTCAGAGATTACTGGAACAGACATGTGAGAAAAGACCTTGGTTTGCCTGCCGAGCTCAAATTCTACAGTCTGAAGGATACTGGTATAACAAACATGCTGAAGAATAATATGGACGTACTGTCTGTCAGAGATCAGGCAAGGCATTCGTCGATATCCATCACCGATATGTACACTCCCACCAATGTAAACAAGGTCAATAAAGCCATTCTCGATTACGAGGATGAGCTTTAGAGTGTCCAAAAACTTTTAAGGGGAGCTATGAATCACTCACCGCTCCCCTTGAAAAAACAAAATTGAAAAATATATATTATGAAAGGAGATCAAAGTATTTCGTAGAAGTAGCCAGTCATCTCCTTGTCTATGCCGTCATCAGTGACGTTCATCTCTATCTTCTGACAGATATACCGCTTATTGTGGAAAATGAAGATTTTCGACGGGTCAGGTATATCGTCGGTGACGAACTTGAAAGTGATGAGGTCGTGTGCATCTACATGGGTTGCCTTAAAGCGGCTGTTGTTGCCATCCATGCCTAAGTTCCCAAACGTCCGGTTGCCGTTACCGAACGTCCGGCCGGTATTGGCAGGCGTGTATTCGAGGGACAGCGACCCTCTTTCTTTTGACACGACGTAATACGGATAAAACCTATAGTCGGTGTAGAGCACAGGTGCACGGTAATCCGTATCTTCGTTGGTCAGCCGATCACTATAGACTACGGCGGCATGGCTCACCCTGTTGACGACGCAGTTGGCCTGAAACGCCACTGGCATTCGTGTGTCGTCACTGTCCTCTGATGTGGCGCTTTCATTGGATGTCCCTTCCATCGCATCCTGTACGGTGATGTAATAGTTGCCGTCATCATCCACTTCCATATCTTCCACCGAAGCCTCCTTCTCATTGGTAACGGACGGTACGACGATCCAACAGTCACCCATTCTGTCGATCAAAGATTCAAAGAACTTCTTTTGCTTATCATCGCCGTCGAGGTTTCGTCGCTGATACATGGCTGCCGGACAGATATTCAGCTGCTGCGAGCTGTCGCTGTTGATGTCCCGGATGATAGCGTTGAAGTAGCCGCATACCGTCCGTCGCCATTCCGTCTCCTCGTTCTCCGGGTTGCCGTCTTTAGGAAGCTCTGCCCAGATATAATAGATGTGGCCAACCTTGAATATGGTGGTCCGGCGCTCCCGGTCGGTCATCTTCTCTGCCGCCGTGTTTAGCTCTGCTACTGTAGCATATTCCTTTGTCTTGTACTGTTTGAATACTGATTGCGAGATATACTCGCGCCAGTCGCGGTTGGCGGCACTGTCGAAGTTATACTCTATGTTCGACGTGACGAGGTTGTCCAGTCCGTCGTCATCATGCTCCACAGAGAAGTCATCCTCGCACTCATAAGATACCGTGTCGTTGGTCAGCAGTTCGTTGGTGGCAGAGATGCGCACGGTCTTCGCCACTTCATCGAAGACGAAAGAGGCATTGAAGAACTTGCGCAGCTCATCGATGAACTTATACACTGTCCAGTGTGGCAGAGCGTCCTTTATCTTCCCCGACTTGCAAGCAGAGACGATGACGAGACGGTTCCACGGATCCTTATCGAAGTCATTTTTCACGATGGCATAACCCTCATATTCCATCACCTTCCTGAGAACATAGAAAAGATATGGCTGAAGGGCAAGATTTATCATTAGGCGGAAGTCGCCCTTTAGTTTATGGCCATTCGTTTTCAACGTCGTCTCTTTCATGACTATCACGCGGTTGGCTTGTACGCGGTTGGTCTCATCGTTGACAGGCGCAAGCACCGCTACGCCTTTCTGACCGACAAAATTGGATTTAGTGAGATCGATGGGAAGATAGACAATCTTGTTATCCATCGAGAAAGGTACCGAGTAACCGAGCTTCGGCAGAGTGGCCGTGTCAACACCACTGTCGAGGATGACCGTGGGGTACTCGATTTCATCGATGAAGTGCTTCTCGAATTTCGAGTTGTACTTGATACGGCTCTTGCCGCCCACTATCTGTACCTTCACTTTCTCCGGAGTGATGGAAGTGACGGTGCCCTTGCCCGACATAACGAGACGGTTGCCGGCATACAGTCGGCACGTCTCGAAGTCGGCAATAGTCTTTTTCACGTCGATGCGCTGTACATTGCCAAAGATCTTACGGTTGGCCGCGATATCCATCGGGAACGTGATATCGTAGGTATATGAGCCGGAGTCCTTGACATACTGGTTCTCGTACGTTACCTTTATTTTGTCCGAAGACGACGGGTAGGCCATCTTGCCGTTGAGTGTGCATACTATCATCTCTATTTGTTGTTTTGAATGTTATCCCAGTGCTTCTCCTGTTTCTTGAAGTCTTCCATCGATACGTTGGCCGTGATGCCACCGTCAAGGAGAGAGCCGATTTTCTCAAAAGTGTCCCGTGCCTGCTGCAAGGTAGCAGCCAGCTCGCTGTTGTCGGTCTGTACGTTGACGGTGGGAGCCGACACCACTGTAGCTCCACCCGTGCCCATTGCACGGGATACATCCGCAGCAGTGAGCCGTCCGACGGTATTGTTGCGCTGTGCCACGTCGATGAGCCGTAGAGCAGGAAGCAGCTGCGGGTTGTTGACGGCGTTGTGGTTGGCCACGAACTCACCTTCGTGCACCACTCCGGCCTCGCGCCGGTAGCGGTTTCCGCCCGTGAAGCCCCCCTCGTAGTAGCCGGCTTCCTGCGCCTGCTGTTGCTTCTTGATGGTGGCCACTTGCATGGCACCGTAGGCCAGAGCAGCAGCCGCGGCAATAGGCGCAAGGATATGGCCCACCATGGGGATGGCAGCCGCCGACTTATAGGCGCTGATGGCTGCCTCGGCGGTCTGCACGGTGGCCTGAGCGATTTCCATACGCATGGCTTTTTTATTGGCCTTGTTTTTCTCGGCAGCTATCTTCTTGTCTCGCTCTTTCTCCAGTTTCTGCACTTTGGCTGAGTTGTTCCCCGCCTTGCTGATTCGCTGGTCGTATTCTTTCGAAATCATGGCCACCTTATAGTCGCAGTTGGCTTGTGTATAAGCCACATCGGCCTGTCCGAAGGTCTGAATGGTATCCCACGCTGCCTTGGCCATGTCTGGAAGATTGTTCCAGAGTTCTTTCCAAAGCTGTTCCTTTGCGTCAGCCCATTCCTGGTCGTTTATCAGGTCTTTATTTTTTGCCTCTTTGAGTTTGGCGTAGGCTCCCAGGTAAGTGCCGATGGTTCCTGCTGCGCCTATCATGCCCTGGATTCCGGAGAAACCGTTCGGTGAAACCACGGGATTCTCTGACAGCCCAGCTTTGTCAAAGCCACGTGCAGCAGCGTCGCTCATCTGATTGTCGTCCTGCGCCTGCTTGGAGCGGTCTTCGTTTCGATTACGGGCATATTCGGTTTCAGTGTCGGCCATCCACTGCTCGTACTCGGCCTTAAGAGCCTCCAACTCAGCTTCCAGTCGCTTGTACTCAGCCGAATCCTTATCGAGGTTCTTCATCTTTTGCTCATAGACTGAGACGATGTAGTCGAGTCCTGCCTTGATGGTGGCTTTCTGTTCTGCCTCCTGCTCATCGAACGACTGCTTACGGAACTGACCTTTGAAACGGTTATAGGACTCCAGCCACTTTTGTTGCCGCTTCTGTCGGTGATCTTCGTCCTTGGCATCACGTTCGGCCAGAATACGCTCATACTCCTTAGTGCCTTCTTTATATAGGGTCAGCCGCTGTTCGTAGTAGTGCATCTCATTCTTAAAGAGAGCCTCGTCGAGCTGTTCCTGGTTCTGAAAGGCTTCTGCTGTGGGATCGTAAAAGGCAGCCTTGAGCTTGGCGGCCACAGTCTGGCGTTCCTGCTCATAACCTTCCTCGGTGTCCTTGCGTATCTCACCCATGGTATCTGCAAGCGTCTTAGCTTGCTCATCACACACCTTGTTGTATTCGTCGCAGCCTTTCTTATATAATGCTTTGAGCTTCTCATAATAGGCTGTTTGAAGTGCCTCTTTGTCTGCCAGATAGGTCTTGTAGGTGATATTGCCCTGCTGATAGCTTTGCTCCTCCAACGCAAGCTCATGGTCAAATTGCTTTTTGAGTTTTGCTGCCGGATCTTCCGTATGGTTAATTACGCGAGTTGTACCGGTTCTTGTATTCCTGCCTGTTCCGCCGCTCCCAGACCCTCCACCGCTGCCATTATCAGACTCACCATCGATGCCGGCTCCGAAGTCACTGTCTTTCAAGGCAGCTAACTGGGCTTTTGTCGATACATTCTTGTTCATGTAATCATGAAGCCATTTGTTCTCTTCCTGCAAGGCCTTGTTGATGTTCTGATGGACTTTCAGTCTGGCTTGATCGTATTTGAGTTGCGACTTGCTTTTGTCGACGTTGGACTGGTTGAGGGTGAGTTCTCCACGGGATGCCATACCGTTGTCCCAAGTGTCGTACCAGTGCGTCTCCGATGCAGCCTTTTTCATTTCCTCTTTCTGGGCCTTGATGATCTTGTTCCGCTTTGCTATACCTTTTTCCCACGCATCTATAGCCCTCGCCTCGTCTATCTGTTTGGCGGCGTTTTCCTCTAACTTCTTGTTGATGGCGCGCGCCAATGCCACTTGGTCGAGCATGGCAATGTAGTCTGTGATTGCTTTGGTGTTGCTCCGATACTTTGCGCCTTCAGTGTTGAGTGTGGCAAAGTAACCGGGTACGATATTCTGCAGCTGCTTGGCAGCGTCCATGCGGTCTTTCATCTTCTTGGTGTTGTCCTCCACAATTTTCGTGAGCTGCTGCACCTTCTCTTTCTGTGTCACGGCACTCTTCGCCGCGTCGTTCTGTATACCTGACAGGTCGCGGGCTTTCATGGCAGCAAGCACCGAGGCCGAGGATTGTACCTTTAAGGCTTCCGTGCTTTCCTTCGAGGCTTTCACAAGACCGTAGATGGCCACGCCTACCACCGACAGTACTGTTGCAAGGGCGGTCCATGGATTGGTCATGTTGGCAATTTTGGCGGCTCGCATCACCGCTACATATCCTTTCACTCCGTTAGTGATGAGAGCATATAAAGCTTGAAAGGGAACGAGGGCTGAACGGAGTAGCAACAGTGAAGCTGTCTTCGCCTTTGTCAAGGTGAGTTCTGTTTTGTCGAGAGCAACCTTGACACGCTGCCAGATAATGTTTATTTTCAGCTCGGCAGTCAGCAGTTTGTCGGCCAACCGTGCTCCGCCAATGGCTACGGCTACCACCCCTATCACCTTGGCCAGAGAAAGCAGGGTGTCTCTGTTCTTGAGAATCCAAGTGATGGTCTCTATCATTCCAAGTTTTGCCTTGCCAAAGATACCGGCCATCTGAGCGCGTATGGGGCTGAGCTGTTTGCCAAGTTCCATCTGGGCGTTTACCATCCGGGCGTTGGCCTTGGCACTTCGGTCTGCGGCGGTCTCAGCATATCCCCCCGTTTTCTCCATCCGCTCTTGGATGATACTGATGACACCCTGCACAAAATCGCCTGTCTCGGCTGTCTTCTCCTTAATCTTTTGTGCGGAGAGACCGAGGTTGTCGAGGATCTTGGGACTTTGGCGGGTCATACCGTCCACGAGGCTGTCCACCATGTAGTCGAGACTCTCGCCGGTGTCCTTGGCCTGTTGCTGGGCAAAGGCAAGGAGCTTGCCGAGTTGTTCCACAGGCAGGTCGAAGTTGGCGAACTTCACTGCTTGTTGCATCAGTTGCATGTCGTTGATGGTGTCGTGGGTCTCTTTGCGCAGATTGGCAAGCAGCCCGGGCTTGTCTATGCGCTTGAAAGCAATCTCTATACCCTCAGCCTGCTTAGCCACATCCATTGACTCTTGGGCCAAACTGGTTACCTTGGAGATAACGCCGGAGACACCTTGCTCGAGACCGAAGAAATTGGTGATGGCAAAACCGACATCGTTTAATTTTTTCAGCCAAGTCCATCCGTTGGATTTATTAATCTCTTTGTTGGCAGTATTAATCTGTTGAAGCTCACTCTTCGCTTTTCCAAGTTGCTCCGTGAGAAACTTCCATTCCTGAGAGTTTCTGGCCACATTTCCGCTGGCAAGCTCTTTGTTTATAGCACTGATGGTGCGCTTGATCTCCTTTATAGAGGATGATCCAAGGTTATTCAATACGTGCTCTACACTCTGTGCGGTGGTGCGCATAGAGTTCAACTCTTTGGTCGATTGGTTGAGTTCCTTTTTCAGCGAATTGAATTTACTCCAGTCTCCTGCATCTGCGGCCTTGGACATATCAGCGCGTATGGTTGATATGCTCTTTTCCAATTCTCTGATTTTATTCTTTGCCTGATCATCGTTGAGAAATATCTTAGTCGTGAAAGTCTGGGTTCTGTCTGCCATAAAAAACAAATGCTATTCTTGTGATTATGATGTCACAAAAATAGCATATGTCTGCGGAATAGGAAAATACGCATTTCTCAGTATCTACCAATATCTATTAGGTCTGGCTCTTTGTCAGGCACCCAATGAGAAGACAATGATCCTCCGTTGAATTCCCAATGCCCTTTTGGTCTACGAGCTAACATCCTGCGCTTCTTTTCTTCTTTCTTCCGTTCATAATCTTCCTTCATAACCTTCATCTGTGCTTCATTGGGACGATAGTCGCTGAAGACATAGGCCACGATGATAATCACCGAGCAAAGCAGGATGAATCCAGCCACACAGAGAAAGTAAATCATCAAAACATCCATAATATCTGTTTTTTCTACTATGATAGTACTGGGAATCCAAAAGAAATCGCAAATTAAGGGTACATATATTTATCCATGCTTCCTTCGTAGGGTATTTTGCTCAAACGTTTCATTCTTTTCCTCATGCTCTTTTCTTCTTTCTTCCGTTCATACTCTTCCTTCATAGCCTTAATCTGAGCTTCATTGGGACGATAGCCGCTGGAGATATAGGCCACGATGATAATCGCCGAGCAAAGCAGGAAGAACCCGGCCACGCAGAGAAAGTAAATCATCAAAGCATCCATAAGGCCTATATTTTTTATTTCTACGGCAAATATAACAAGATTTTTTGGATTACACAAATTTTCATTGCAGTATCTGCAATAAAAACTGCAATTAATTCTTACTACGCATTTTCTCCAGTTCCAGAGCCTCCCTGGCCTTGGCGTCAAGCTCGGTGAGGGCGCGCCAGCATTCGAGGCTGAGCACGGTGTCCTCCTTTGTCCAGTCGCCAGCCTTGGCTACCGCTTCCTGCTCATTCCGCAGTCTCTTTATATCCTTCTCCAAACTTTCCAACTTACTTTTTGCCTGTTGGTCGTTGAGGAAGATTCTGGTAGTAAAAGTTGATGTTTTGTCTGCCATAAAAAATGCTACTTTTAGATTTCACTCCAAAAGTAGCATTTATAATGTTATTGTGAAAATACGCTATTTGCCTTTTTGTGGGAAAAGGGTGTCAAGACCCGCGGCTTTTATTTGTCCCTTGAGTTCATTAATCTCTTCCCTATTTTTCCTATACTGTTCCTTGACATCTTCAAAAGTGATGCCAGAAGAGCTGCCATGTCCAACCTTGCTGACAGCCTTGATAACGACCACCACCAAAACAATCATGACATATATGAAGAACATCTCGACAATCATAATTACATCTTTTATTTCTGCTACAAAAATAAGCAAAATATTTGAAACTCGCAAATTTTGACTACAATATTTGCAGTGAAATATCATTGTTTGCTACGTATTTTCTCCAGTTCCTCCGCCTCACGTGCTTTTGCGTCGAGTTCGGTGAGGGCGCGCCAGCATGCGAGGTTGAGCACGGTGTTCTCCTTGGTCACGTCGCCGCCAGTCAGGGCGCGCAGCTGGATGTTGTAGAGTTCTATGAAGTTCACAGGTTCCGGCTCGCCGTCTTCCACTACGGTCTTCTTGAAGAAGTGTGGAAAGGATCGGGCCATGACTTGCTTCACATGCACGAACCACAGCAGGGTGCCCACGCGCTCGCCGGGGG
>OMAQ01000455.1_pt1 | contig 22363 bp, 20 predicted proteins | sample 1673461 | NCBI WGS metagenome assembly OMAQ01 (sample SAMEA103958112, study PRJEB25191) | human gut metagenome | biome: human-associated habitat [ENVO:00009003]; feature: intestine environment [ENVO:2100002]; material: feces | place: Germany | collected 2013/2015
CCTGCCCCTTTCTCTACATCATAAGGCTGCTCCAATATACAGCCCCGCGCCGACCAGAACTTCTGGAGCGTCAAAATAATCTGCTGAAAAGTCATATGTCCTCCTGCAAATAAAAAATCCCCGCAACAATTAAGCTGCAGGGACGAATTACAAATCCGCGGTTCCACCCTCATTGGCCAAAGGCCCGCCTTCGTTTAATAGCTGCCCTACTCCGTTCAGGCAACAGCTCGGAAACGCCTTCCGCACAGTGCCGGACTCCCACCCTCACCGGCTCGCTTGATCATGCGTACTCCTCTTCCTCATCGCTGTGATTATAGGAACATTCTATCAAACGGCAGCCGGAATGTAAATACGGGATAATAAAAACGTTTTGCGCGTAAATCCATTATTCCCCTCTACATTCCCGGTTCTCCATGGATCCAATTGGAATTTCCTCTGCTTCAAAGACAAAAAAGATATCTAGTCTTCCTCAGGAAGCCCTTTCAGGATACCCATGTATTCCATGGTATCTATAATCGACTGGCTCACTTTACCCCTTTTCTTTAAATCTGCTTTAGACGTAAACAGATGCTCATTCCTGACCTTGACAATTTCTCCGGCTGCTGCATTCCCCAATGCGGGGATACAGTTGAAAGGCGGCAAAAGTTTTCCATCTTCTATTTTGAATGCAGCAGCCTCCGACTTTTCCAAACTGACAGGCAGAAATTCCATTCCTCGAAGATACATTTCCGCTGCCACTTCAATCATCGCAGCATTGTCCTTGTCTACAGCCGTAAGATGTTTTAGCGCAGCAATGCGGGCCAGTTCCTGTTTCTGTGATGCCAATCCATTCAGAATCACTGTGGCATTAAAGGCTCCTCCTGCATAGACAGTAAAGTAAGCGGCATAGTAAGCCAATGGCTGATACACCTTGAACCAGGCAATGCGGAGAGCTGTCATAGCACTAAATATTGAAGGCGCTTTAGGAGGCAGGTATCTTATTTTCAGACAAGAATCAATAAACCATTGTGGTACATGGGCCGCTTCCAACTCAGCCAGATGGTTGGATCTCTTGCTTTTAATTCCTTTCCCTTTACGTACGTTTTCCATCACTGTGAAAGATGTCAGCGATTCCACCCCATGATGAATAAGATAATTCATCACATCCTCTCTGGTGGAAATAACCTCTTCTATTTTCACCGTATCATTCTTGATGAGATCCCGGGCATTATTCACCCATACGCCGGTACCATGGCGGAAGCCGGACACTTTTACCAATTCAGAGAAGTTCTTTGGTTGTACATCTTCCAGTACTCCTCTTGCAAAAGGTGTTCCATACCCCGGCAGTCCCAATGTCCCTACAGTAACTTTCCCATTTACAATAACATCTGCCAATTTTGACGGTGTAATGCCAAGGGCATCAGTAGAGCAAAAAACAGATAGTGCCCGGGCATCATTAAAAGGAATAGATTGCGGATTGATACCGGTTAAATTCTGAAGCTCATGAACCATAGTCAAGGCGTCATTACCATTCATGGTAAGACTCAGCATATCATCTATAATAGAATGATAATTAAACCGGACTGTACCATTAGCAGGCCATCTTCTGTCCTTTGCATTCAAACATTTACAAACATCCGGATATTTCAGGAATTTTTCAGAACCAGGAATCAGTTTATCCCCATAGCATAATACATATTCCCGCCCCAATAACTTTTCCATATACTTGTATACTTCATCCAGACCCGCATCCTGTACAAAAACAAGACCAAGTCCTTTAATGTTGGTGCCATCAAGTCCAAAAAGCACAGAATACGGAATATCATGACCATCCTTATAAAGTAAAGTTCCACATTCCGGACAATTGTGGTCAGGAAGGTCAAAACCACTCCCCACTGAGCCGTCAGTATAAAAATGATTCCAATGACATTTGGGGCATACATAATGTGAAGGCAGCGGATTGATTTCAGTAATACCGGACATGAACGCGACAAAAGAAGACCCTAAAGAATCTCTGACGCCCGCCGGATGCCCACCGTCATTAGAATACTGTACTAATTTATGCGCCGTATAAAAAATTGTACTATAACCGTTATCCTGAATAAATTTTAACTCAAGACGCAGACGATCTTTTACAATTTCAGGCAGAGGATCTCCATAAACAGCATGAGCCCGATCATAACATAGCTTTCCCAGTTTATCATAAACTTCCTCATGTTCATGATTTGTTCCCATTTCTACTGGATCGCCTTGTTTAACAATCGGGAATAATCCCAAAAAGATTGTAGGCTTTGCTGCTTTAACATATCCGGGAAGTGCTGTTAAGGTGTTATTTTCTGAACCTATGATAGTATCTCCTATTTCCCAGTCCTGAATATTCTCCATATTCGCTGCCGCATATCCTATTGACCCACAGCACAGGATATCAGCTGCTGCAGGAAATGGTAAGAAATGCCCCACTTCCGATACCGTGCAGACTTTGCCGGAAGCCATCATTCGGATCTTCATCCCCGCCTTGAGTTCCCCATCGACAACACGGATATGTGCAAGTGCTTTCCTGGAAGGATCAAGGACGGAATTAAAGATAAACCCACGAAAGGGCTTTTTCGAATTGTCTAATGGCGGCGGTACCTGCTCCACTATCTTTTGGAGCACAGCTTCCACATTCAGCCCCGATTCATCAGAAACAAAAACCGTATTTGCCATGTCATAACCACTGATACATTCGAGATCTTCTATGATTCGTTCCTTATTAATTGATTCACCGGATTTTTCGATGAGAACCGGGATTAATACCAGTCCATGAGCTAATACCAGATTCATATCTGACAATAACTGGCGTTTAGACACTGAACAGGAATCAATAAGCAGAAGCCCCCCTTCACAAGTGAAAGGACTGCTGTATACGTCTTGCGCCCAATCCGCTGGCCATTCACAATGGAAACCCACCTGAGCCGGTATCTCAATAAAATTCAGCTCATAAACCTCGCCATTTCGATATTTATAATGCAGCTGTACCGGCTGCCCCTTATCAACAATATGCGAACCTGGCATATCAGGAATACAGATTCCTTCTCCGTAACCCATACTTCTGTTGCAGAACTCTATCAGCCGTTCTATCAATTCCGATTTACCGTACTGTTTATTATTGACAATCAAAATATTTCTGATATATTTCGTATCCATAGCCACTTCCCTCTGTCAAGAAAAATAAGACTTATTTTTCCCTTCTTCATTTGAAATAGAGTTACTTATCCTGTAATCGATTCCAATAGCCGCTTCTTATTATCTATCTTTATCAAATGCTCCATTAATGTTATAGACTTCTGCATCAAGCATATCTATAAAATCTGATCAACTGATCGCCATACACTATTAATCTCTACCTTTTTCTCAGTCTTTTCAGTGAATCCACTCGCTGTAGCAATTACCCAAGGAAGAGAATCATTATCTTCATCATCCTTTCGCTCTACATATTTCCGAATCTGAGTACAGCCCAATCATCAGCCATCCCCTTATAGCCCTTGGATTGGACGAAAATAATTAATGAGTCTCCAACAACCTACTTCAACCAACCGGCTGTCTTGAGCACGCATTATTTAAGAATTTTAATCTTTATTCTTTGATAAGATTTTCCCACTTGGTAATGGAATCCGGCAGTATAGACTTGTTGTTTTTATAAAAAGTCATCAGCTCCTCATCCGTAATTTGTATACAATTCTTCATTTTATCCGCATTTTCCACTTTAGGGGCATACAAATACACGATATACCCATCATTTATATATTGCTTAAAACTAAGTGCATCCAGAACACCACTGTACCTCGATGACTTTACTTGTACAACAGCCTTCTGTAGATATTCTTTCCGTCTTGACCTGAACTCACACTCCACATTTATCGTAGTGGATCTCTTCGCGATAGAATTGGAAAGAACATAATAACCCTTTGCTATCTGGAGATAAGAAATCACCAATTCTTCCAAGTCAAAAGACGATAAGTTGTTTAACAGACCTCCTTCCATCTTCTTTACTTCATATACATTTCTTCCAGCACGACTGTTAAACATATATTTGGAATATTCAACAATTTCTTTTTCCTTATCAAGGCTTTGTTTAATTCCCCCATTGACCCTGTTAAAAGATCCGCTGATTTGTCCGGGAACTTCTAAGCCCACCAGATAGCCTTCTACCGGTACGACGGCTCCGATGTCCAATTCCTTGTCGCATTTAGGAATCGCTTCTCCTTTGGCTCTGCAAATCCAGTACATTCCGTCGAGATCTCTTGTCCAAAATAAATCGTCCGCTTTTGTATCTAAAAAAGTATTCAACGCAGAATTGATTCTTTTCCCATTCCTTTTTTCGCCCTCTTTCACAATGTCGTAATAGTCCCGATAATCCTTAATTTCTCTTGTTCCATAAATATGGCTCCATCCTATCGCTACATATTTTATTTCTCCTTTAAGACAAAAATTTATCAGCCCTTCCCTCTTTTTCATGTCTTTATCCGTCTTGAGATTAATTCTGGTAACATGCATGATTCGCATCTCCTCACTATAAATACGCATTAAACTACTATATTCAGTATACCCCCCCAGAAATTTTTTCAATATCATGTATATTTAATATTTTTATACCCATTTCATAAGATTATATATCAGGCACGAATCATTAAAATTATTCTTCACGGATTTTCGAGAAATTGTAAATACACATAAAAATCACGAATACCCTATTGTATAGGAGAACGCGTCATACTGAATAAGACCGACCAAAAACTATATGCAAGAAAACAAAAAGCAACACCAAAGGTAAGGAATCCGTGACCCCATCAGCGTCATAGATTCTTCACTCTGTGTCACTATTTCGTTTCCTGTCTTTCTCACAAAGTATTTTTTCCCCATTCAGAATGACAGGAGACGGCAAGGCGTCATCCGAAGCGAATGTAAAGTGTCTGTGCCCATGGTAAGGAAGACCATAAGACGTCACTCTGAGCGCAGCGAAGAATCTATGACTGTGGTGAGGAAGCCGGTAAGCTGTCATTAAAGTAATAGATTCTTCACTCCGTGTCACTATCCCATTTCCCGTTTTTCTTTCAAAGTATTTTCGCCCCGTTCACAATGACACTGGACGGCAAGGCGTCATCCTGCGCCGTGAGAATAATCTGCTGTAGTGCAGAAAGCATGCTGCCCTTTCTCCTCTGCGCAAAATTTAATTCCTTTATATCCTATGCTAAAATAAAAACAAAAGATTATCCTATACGGTCAAGAATGAGGTGAATCCATGAAGTACAGAAAAACAATCCTGCTCATTGCCGCCATGGCGCTGTCCGCATCCGCTTACGCATCGGATACCGCTTTTCCCGATTCCTATGAGCCGGCAGGAAACGGTATTTCCCAAAATACAGAGTTCCCTTTCACTGCCGCCGTAAAGCAGAACGGCAAGTGGGGTGCCGTCAATGGCGAGGGAAAAACTGTCATCCCCATTGCTTATGACAAGATCGCCCTTTCTCTTTCCGATGAGGAAATCCGGGCAGCGGATCTGGCAAGCGAAGATGACCGCGCTAGTCTGATTGAAGTGAAGCAGAAAAATCTCCGCGGTTTTTACGACAGAAACGGTAAAAGAATCATCCCCGTTTCTTATGAAACACGTTCTTTCTGGCAGGAAGGATTTCTTGCTGTAGAGGGCCGTGATAAAAAAATCGGTTTCTACAAGAAAGACGGTACAAAGCTGACAGATCCCGTTTACGAATCGGTATCTGATTTTGAACAGGGGATGGCAATCGTCAAGTCAGGAGGCAAGTACGGCTACATTGACAAAAAGGGAAAAGAAATCGCCCCCCTGTATCAGGAAGCTCATTTCTTTGCGGACGGACTGGCAGCGGTAAAGGAAAAAAACAAATGGGGCGTTATCGATGAAACAGGTGCCTATGTCATTGCCCCAACGTACAGCAATGCGGGCCCCGCTTATTCTGACGGACTTCTTGCTGTCCGGGACAATAAAGAGAAATGGGGATTCATTGACAAAGAAGGGCGGACAGTCATTCCTTTCCAATATAAAAGTGTCCATCCCCTTTTCCATGAAAGTATGACTGCCGTACAGGCGGAAAATAAACTTTGGGGATTCGTGGACAATACAGGAAATGTAACAGTAGAGCCGCAGTTCAAGGCAGTCCTCACACCATTTTCCGAAGGCCTCGCCGGTGTCAGGACCATCGACGGAAAGGCTTATGCCAAAACAGACGGCACGATTGCCTTCATGGCGGACTATGATCAGCTCTATCCTTTTGAGAAAGGAATCGCCGAAGTCAGAAAGGGGACTGTCTCCAAAGAGCATATCCGCCGCGGCTTCCCTATTTCCATCGGGATCGGCTGGGGACATTGGTTTTACCCCCGCTGTTACCATCACTCCCATTTGGGCTGGGGCATCGGATTTCCTCTCTGGTGGCCGGACTACGGCTATGAAGAAATCATTCCTGCCGTAGAGGTCAAACGGGGATATATCGACAATACGGGCAAAGTGATTGCCGCCACATCCAACGACCATGTATTTCCTGCTACGGAAAACGGCATTCTCATTTACAACAATTCCCGCTACGGCTGGGTTGACCGTAAGGGAATATACGCTGCCCACACGATTTACCGTACGATCATCCCTGCTGAAGACGCAAAAGTCCTCCTTGCCAAAGATGAAGACAAGAAGTGGGGCATGCTTTCCATGACCGATGGAAAAGAACTGGCCCCTTTCCGATATGATGATCTCAAATATAAAGGAAACGGCATGATTGCCTACAAGGAAGACGGCAGATGGGGCCTTATGGATACGGCGGGGACACCGCTGACGGAACCGCTTTATAAAAGCATCGGAAACGCGGAAGACAACCGCATTCCCGCAAAGGCAAAAGACGGCTGGCTGTATCTTGACTATGCAGGCAAAAAAGCAATTACCTTTGAAAAGGATGCGGAAGATGTCACCGCGTTCAGAAAAGGAAGAGCCGGTATCAAGACAGACGGTAAATGGGGACTGATCGACAGCGCGGGAAAATGGATCTGTCCTCCCGCTTATGACGATTTGGATATCTTGTAAACAAAAAAGCACTTGCCCTCACAAGAGGAAACAAGTGCTTTTTAATTGCCTTATTTACTTTCCAAGTCAGCGGCGATTTTTTCAAGAGCTACTTCCAGGGTATGCCAGCCGAGAGTGGCACACTTCACGCGGACCGGCATCTGAGAAATATCTTTCAGCGTATATGCCGCTTCCAGTTCTTCCAATGCCGCTTCATCTTTCACATCGCCTCGGATCATGGCAAGGAAAAGTTTACACAGCCGGAGCGCTTCATCTACGGTGCGGTCCTGCAGAAGCTCCGCCATCATGGCCGTGGATGCCTGACTGATGGCGCATCCCGTACCCGTATAAGCAAGATCTTTAATGATACCGCCTTCTACTTTCACTTCCACATCGATATCGTCGCCGCAGCTGGGATTATGCCCATGCTCATGAACAGTGGGCGCTTCCACTTTTCTTTTATTTGTCTTGTCTCTGTTATATTCCAGAATCAAATCTGTATAAAGCTGCTGCAGATCCATCAGTCGTCATACCCCATTACTTTGCGTACACCTTTTAACTTTTCAAGGAAATAATCTACTTCCTCTTCCGTATTATAGAAATAGAAGCTTGCCCTGCAGGTCGCGTTGATTCCCAGATATATATGGAGCGGCTGCGCGCAATGATGCCCCGTACGGATGCATATGCCGTCATTGGACAGAATCTGCGCCACATCATGAGGATGCACGCCTTCCACGGTAAACGCCACAAGGCCTTCTTTCTCTTTCGGATCCGTACTTCCTACAATATGGATGAAAGGAAGTTTTTTCATGCCTTCTATCGCGCGGGTGACAAGTTTCTTTTCCTGTGCCCTTATCTCGTCAAACCCGATGCCTGCGATATAACGGACAGCCGCCACCAGGCCCACGGCGCCTTCCACATACTGCGTCCCCGCCTCAAACTTGGCAGGAAGTTCCGCATAGGTGCTTTCCTGCTCATATACATTTTCAATCATATCGCCGCCCAAAAGGAACGGTTCCATGTCCTTCAGTAATTCTTCTCTGCCGTAAAGAACGCCGATACCGCCCATAGAGCACATCTTATGCCCGGAAAACGCGAAAAAATCACAGCCGAGCTCCTGCACATCCACCTTTTTATGGGGAGCACTCTGCGCACCGTCAAGAACAACCACCGCCCCATGTTTATGCGCCCGACTGATTAAAGCCTTCGCGTCGATAGCAAGACCGAGGACGTTGCTTACCTGGGCAAAGGCAAGGATCTTTACACGGGGATCGTCAATCTTTTTCAATTCTTCTTCCGGAAGACGCCCCGTTTCCTTATCCACATACATATACTCAAGAACAGCCCCTGTCTTTTTTGCCGCCCGCTGCCAGGGGACGAGGTTCGAGTGGTGTTCCGAAACGGGAATGAGGATGCGGTCGCCTTCTTTCAAATGGGTTTCCCCGTATGAACGCGCCACAAGATTCAAACTTTCCGACGTATTTCTTGTGTAAATGATTTCTTTTTCACTTTTCGCTCCGATGAAATCTTTTACCACCGTTTTAGACGTATCATATGCTTCCGATGCGGACATGGCAAAAATGTGGGCGCCGCGATGGGGATTTCCGTTATTCCGGGTTACATAATTCATGACCGACCGCATGACAGGGAGCGGCCGCTGCGTCGTAGCGCCGTTATCAAAATAAACAACCGGATGGCCGTTCACCTTCGTTTCCAAAATTGGAAAATCTTTTCTGATTAACTCACTGTTCATTATTTCTCCTTCGTATCCAGTTTTCTCCGGACTTCAGCAAGCACTTCCTCACGGACGCTTTCATCCAATCGGTCAATCAGCGGCCGGATCAGCGCCTCTACAACGATAAGCCGGGCATCTTCCAAAGAAAGGCCTCTCGTCATCAGGAAATAAATCGTATTCATATCGAGCTGGCCCGCACTGGACGCATGATTCCCTGATACATCATCTTCCGTGCACAGCAGCAGGGGAAGTGAAATATTTTTTGTCTTCGGTGAAAGCTGGATGGCGTAATCCCCTTCATCCCCCACAGACCCGCTGCAGCCCCGTTTGAAATCCAAAGTGCCGCGGAAGATTTTCTTCGCCGTATCCGATAAAGCCCCTTTCACATCAATCACCGCATTGGATTCTTTGCCGATATGGTCGATGTGGTAAAAAAGATCCAAAGACTGACTGCCTGCCGCTGCGTAAAGAGCGGTTTCCCTCATTTCAGACCGGCTGCCCGCCAGTCTTCCGTAACTGTGGACAATGACCTTCTCCCCGCCCAATTCGGCGGAAACAAAATCAAGCGTTGCATCATCCCCAAGAACCGCACACCGCTGTTCATAAAGAGAGGAAGCCGGCAGTCCCGTTTCAAGATAGGAAACGGAAAGCGCCGCGTTTTCCATCAGTTCATAAAAGGACGCTGTGGCAAAAGCAGAATGCCTCCTATCTCCTGACAGCCGCCAGATCAAATTCAATTTTGCGTCCTTTTCCAATTTGAAGATGAAACATCCCGCAAAATCCGGACGGTCTTCTTCCGCTGTGATAGAAATCGTCAGCTCAGCCTCCGTATTTTCAGGAATGATGACAGTATATGCCTGTCCTTTTTCCGCCGCCGCCAATGTTTCCGCCGATGCCCCGCAGAAATCGGCAGGAAGCGTGCCGCCTTCCGACACATACCGTTTATCAGAAAAAACAGCCGATGCCGAACTTCCGGGAAATTCAAACTGATCCGGACTGTCGTTCACATGCAGGTACCGCCAGGTAATCGCCGGCAGCCGGTTTACTCTTATTTCTTCCATGACTGCCTCCTTACCCGATAGCCCCTTCAAATTCAAGATCAATGAGACGGTTCATCTCCACAGCATACTCCAGGGGCAGCGCTTTGGAAATCGGTTCGGCAAATCCGCGGACAAGCATCGCCCTCGCGTCTTCTTCCGACATGCCGCGGCTCATCAGATAATAAATATCTTCTTCGGAAATCCGGCCGATTTTCGCCTCATGTCCGAGATCGATATCGGAATTTTCAATAATAATGGCGGGAATCGTATCAGAGCGGGATTCATTATCCAGCATGAGGGATTCACAGCTGATTGCGCCTTTCATCCCCGATGCCTCCGGCCCGATGAACACAGCGCCCCTGTAAAGCGCAGTGCCGCCCGCTTTGGAAATGGATTTCGAATTGATGGTCACATGCGTATTCTTTCCCAAGGCTTCCACTTTCGATCCGGTATCAAGAAACTGTCCTTTTCCTGCAAAAGTGATTCCCGTAAATTCGCAGGTCGAATGATTTCCTCTGAGGATCGTATCCGGATAAAGACAGGACGTATGGGACCCGAACGAACCGCTCACCCATACCATGGATCCGTCTTCTTCCACGACAGCTTTCTTCGTATTCAGGTTGTACATATTCTTTGACCAGTTCTCAATTGTCGAATAGCGGAGACTGGCCCCTTTCTTCACGAAAAGCTCCACCGCTCCTGCATGAAGATTGGCCACATTGTACCGTGGCGCCGAACAGCCTTCAATGAAATGGCAGTCTGCCCCTTCTTCGACAATAATCAGGGTATGCTCAAACTGGCCTGCGCCGGGCGCATTCAAACGGAAATAACTTTGCAGCGGCATACGTACATGAACGCCTTTCGGCACATAAACAAAAGAACCGCCCGACCATACCGCATAATGGAGCGCTGCAAACTTATGGTAATTCGGAGTAATCAATTGACCGAAGTACGGTTTGATCAAATCTTCATATTCTTTGACGGCCGTTTCAAAATCTACATAAATGACACCCTGCTCTTTCAATTCTTTCTGCACATTGTGATACACCACTTCAGAATCGTACTGGGCGCCTACGCCGGCAAGAGATTTCTTTTCCGCTTCCGGAATACCGAGGCGGTCAAAGGTATCCCGGATATTCTGAGGCAAATCTTCCCACCGCGCTTTCATGTCCGTTTTCGGACGGATATATGTGTCGATGTGATCCATATCGAGCTCAGAAATATCGGGCGCCCAGGGTGGCACGTCGAGAGACTCGTAAATACGGAGCGCCTGAAGACGCTTTTCCATCATCCATGCAGGCTCTTCCTTTTCCGCAGAAATCTTTCGAATAATATCCTCTGTCAGTCCCCGATCCGCTTTGTAAGAAAATTCCACCTTATCCTTGATATCGTACACGCTCCGATTGATGTCATCGACACGGCTTTTCTTCTTTTCTTCAGCCATGGCTTACACCTCTTTGCGATACGCATCAAAGCCGTTCGCTTCGATTTCACTCACCAGTTCAGAACCGCCTTCCTTTACAATCCGCCCGTCAATCAGCACATGGACGAACTCGGGACGGATAAATTTCAGGATCTGGTTCAGATGGGTAATCAGAAGCAGCGAATTATTTTCATTATGGAATTCGGAAATATTTCTGGAAACGATACGCACTGCATCCACATCAAGTCCGGAATCGGTCTCGTCAAGCATAGCCAGTTTCGGCTCCAGGATACGCATTTGAAGAATTTCACTCTTCTTCCGTTCGCCACCGGAGAAACCGTCATTCAGATAACGGTCTCCACAGGACGGATCCATGGCAAGCTCCTCCATACGGGACTTCAAAAGACGCTTAAAGGGAAACAGGCGCTGCTGCTTCCCGGAAATGGTCGTCTTTGCCGTACGGATGAAATTTTCTGTCGTAATCCCCGCAATGGAAACAGGATTCTGGAAAGATAAAAAAATACCAAGTCTGGCCCGCTTATCCGTGGAAAGTTCCGTAATATCTTCCCCTTCAAAATAAACATGCCCCTCGGTAATTTCATAAGCAGGATTTCCCATAATGGCATGGAGCAGCGTAGATTTTCCCGCCCCGTTCACCCCCATAATGACATGAACTTCACCCGTATTCACCGTAAGGTTTATGCCGTGAAGGAGCGTCTTGCCGCCTACTGCCACGTGAAGGTTCTCCACGCGAAGTAATTCGCTCATATAATCACCTCTATATTGTAAACATGTATACACGTAATTGTATATACAATTAAAATCTTTTTTTATTTTACAGTATTTTTCGATATATGTAAATAAACCGCCGGGATAGGGATAAAAGGTAATGTCTGAAAATATTTCCGAACTCTCCGCCAAAACGGATCATCACAGCAAAAATCCGCGCTGTACAGAACCGTTTCCGATTCCATACAGCGCGGATTTTTAGGCTTCTTTTACACAGTCGTATTATTTACCGCTGACGGATACATTGAACCATTTATGGAACAGCTGGTCATATACACCGTTTTCCATCACTTTCTTCAGTGCACCATTGATATCCTGCTGCATTTTCACGTCTTCTTTATTCATGAGAATAACAAAACCATCGTCAGAAGGCACTGTCGCAACCGTCTTTGCCTTCTCCGCTCCGCCATGCCCTAAATAATAATAGGCAAGCGGTTCATCAGTGATCACCGCATCAGCCTTTCCCGCTTCCAGATTTTTAAATATATCCGCGTTATATTCGGCTTCTACAATTTGATCCGCCCCCAGTTTCTTTGCCAAGGCCTCGTTGGTTGAACCTTTAACGGCGGTTACCGTCTTTCCTTTCAGATCATCTGCCGCATGGATTCGATCATCATCTTTCCGCACAAGGATACAGTACACGCCTTTCTTGTAATACACATCGCTGAACGCCGCTTTTTCAGCACGTTCCGCCGTACCTTCCACTGCTGAGATGACCACGTCTACCTTTTTATTTTCCACTGCTGTCATAAACCGGGAAAACGGCATATCTGTATAGGCGACCTCGGCGCCGATTTCTTTTGCTACCGCCTTAATAAGATCCATTTCGAATCCGACATAGTGTCCATGTTCGTCTTTGAATAAAAAGGGCGGATATGTGGCTTCACCCCCTACACGAAGTACTTTTTCCGTTCCTGCTTTGGAAGCGGGTGCCTGCTTTTCCGCCTCTGCAGATTTTCCGCAGCCCGATACGCCCAATAAGAGACCTGCCGCCATTGCTACTGCCAAAGTGATTTTCAATGCTGTTCGCCCCATCATAAACTCCTCCGCTTAAATAAATCCGCCAAAAATAATCTGTCTGCTCTCCCTCTAATATACTCATTATTTATTATATTTTCAACAGTTAAAACTAATTTATCCTTTATTTCTCCATAATATACAAACCATTCGCAGATAAGCATTCTCTACATTTTCCATACAGAGCTAATCGTTTTTGTATTTTCAGGAATTAGTTTTCCAAAAAGCGGAAAATAGGAACGCAAAAAACCGGTATCTTTAACATACCGGTCCCTATAAATAGAATAACAACCTCTTTACGGAATAATATAAACAAGCCTGACTGTCTCAGCAGATGCGGGGCAATCCTTCTCCCCTAAGCGGGAGGACACGGCGCAGTACACCAAGAGCTGTCCGCAGGTATACGCCTTTCCCCTCCATCACCTGCCCCGCAGCAACGGCATTTCTTCCATACTTGTTTCTTTTTAAGATATTCACCGCTTTTTCCGCATCTTTTGGGGAAACGGCAATGATCATTTTTCCTTCGTTCCCCATAGTAAGCGGATCAAGGCCAAGAATCCCTGTAAAGCCCTGTACAATATCCGAAACAGGGATCAGTTCCTCTTCCAGTTCTATCCGCACTGATGAAGACACGGCCAATTCATTTGCCACAGTGGCAAGTCCGCCCCGCGTAATATCCCGAATGGTATGGACAGATATATTTCCCTCAAGCAGTTCTTCCACCATGTGATTCAACGGCGCGCAGTCACTTTCGATTCCACTTTCAATGCCCAGACGATTTGTCAAAACAGCAGCGTGATGATCTCCCAGTGTTCCGGTGAGAATAAGGGCATCCCCCGATTTCATATTTCTGCAGGAAATATCCCGCGAGGAAGGACGTTCGCCGATACCTGCCGTATTGATGTACAGCCCGCCTTTCCCTTCTATCACTTTCGTATCTCCTGCAACGATACGCACACCTGCTTCTTCTGCCGTTTCTTTCATAGACTGCACAATCTTTTCTAAAATATCTGCATCCAGTCCTGTCTCCAGTATGAACGAAGCGGTCAGATAAAGAGGTCTCGCGCCCATGGATGACAAATCATTCACTGTCCCGCAGACGGAAAGTTTCCCGATATCCCCGCCTTTAAAAAAGAGCGGTTCCACGACAAAGGAGTCGGATGTGAGTACCGGATTTCCATGCAGGGGAGGAAGAACCGCGCTGTCTTCCATTTTCAGAAGTATCTCGTCATCAAAAACGGAAGCGAAAATATCTTTGATCAGTCTTCCGCTTTCCTCTCCGCCGCTTCCATGCTTTAACGTAATTTTCACAATTCCTCCACCCCTTCTTCCCGCAGGGTAATGCAGCACGCCCCTTCTGAGGAAACCATGCACGCACCGACAGGATGGGAAGGCGTACAGGTTCTCCCGAAATGGGGGCAGTCCCTCGGCATATTCTTGCCCAAAAGTATATTCCCGCACCGGCAGCCTGCGGGAATATGGTCTTTTACCAGACCTCTGCTTCCTGCATCATATAAATTATATTTTTCTTTCAAGTAAAACCCCGAATTCTTCACAACACCCAGACCGCGCCACAGGGCATCTCCTTTTTCAAAAAAGGCTTCTACCCGTTCCCACGCTTTCACATTTCCTTTTTCCGTGACCACGCTTCCGTAATCATTCCAAAAACCGCCCTGTCCCTTATTGACGGCAAGGACAAGCCGAGCCACAGCGCTGAGGAGAAGGTCGGCAGTAAATCCGCCAATGACCATGGGCTTGCCATACGTTTCTGAAAGTGTCCTGTACCGTTCCGCCCCTGTAATGACCGCCACGTGTCCCGGACAAAGAAATCCGTCGATATTTCCTGCGGTACAAAGCTCTCCCAGCGTTTCAGGCATCGTTTTCAGCGCGGTGAGAAGTTTGAGGTTTGAAATATGTCTTTCATCCGCTTCTTTCACGACAGTCGCCCAAACGGGTGCTGTCGTTTCAAACCCCACTGCTGCCAGGACAAATATTGTTTCTTTTTCCTCTTCCGCTTTTTTCAAAGCACCTTCGGGATTATAAAAAAAATCAACAGAAGCGCCTCTGTCCCGTGCCTCGGCAAGAGACATTTCCGTTCCCGGCACAGCAAGCATATCGCCGAAAGCAAGGACTCTGTGTCCGCCTCTAAAAGAAATTTCCACCAATTTATCAATGTATGCAGTCGGTGTCACACAGACAGGGCACCCAGGCCCCGACAGAAGCCGTATCTTCGGTGATAAGATCTGACGCAGTCCGGTCTTGTACAGAGCGGATGTATGTGTACCGCAGACTTCCATAATTTTTACGGGTCTGCCGTCATACTCGCGAAGCCAGCGGATGATTTCATTTTTCCCCACGGCGCAGCTCCTCTATTTCTTTAAAAAGCCCGATCCAGTCAAGGGCTTCTTTCTTTTCCACTTTCTGTATCGCCATGCCTGCATGGACAAGGACATAGTCACCTGTCTCCACGGAAACCATAGACAGGTTCACCCGTACTTTATTTCCTGAAAAATTAACGATCCCATGTGCACCCTCAATGGTTTCCACACGACCCGGATATGCTACGCACATATGATTTCCTTTCATTTAGTTGATTCATACCATACCATGCCTGACCGAAAGCAAGCCCTCCGTCTCCGGGAGGAAGCGCCTGATTCCAATACACAGCATGGCCTTTCCCCTTCAAAGCTTCCACGCAGCCTTCCAAAAGAAGACGGTTTGCAAAACATCCTCCCGAGAGAATAACTGTTTCCACACCTGTTTTTTCCGCCATCCGTTCCACAATCCGTATGACTGCCTCATGAAAGCCAAGAGCGGCAGCAGCTTTATCTTTTCCCATGACTTTTTTCCATAGCGGGGCAGGATCAAAAAATGTAACGCTGCCGTTTTCTGTTTCCACGACTTCCTCGTTAAAGGAAAGCTCTGTCGGTATTTTTCTTTCACGTTTCGCAAGCGCCGCCTGATTTTCAAGAAGCATGGCACACCGCCCCTGATAAGTATTATAATCGGCAAGACCCAAGGCAGCGCTCACCGCATCAAAAAGGCGCCCCATGCTTGAACTTTTTACTGTATTCAACCCGCCTGCAACAGCGGCTTTCACGACAGCCGCCCTCTTGTCATCTGATGGTATACCGCTGTGTACCAGGTGGCATAAAAGACTTTTCCATGCCTGTCTGACGGATTCGTCACTGCTTATCATCGAAATCGGTTTCACTGCGCCGACACGGATAAAAGATCGGTCTTCACAGAGAAGAAATTCTCCGCCCCATACGGTACCGTCCGTACCGAATCCCGTACCGTCAAAGATTACAGCAAGACATTTCCCGTCCAAATGATGTTCGGCCATAACGGAAAGAGCATGTCCATGATGGTGCTGCACTTCCAAAACGGGAACATCCAATTTTTTTGCCAGCTTCCGTGATTCTTCCGCCGTAGTGTAGCAGGGATGAAGGTCACAGACAAGGATGTCGGGACTGATATGGAGAAGTTCTTCCCAATCAGCAACAAGACGGCGGTAAAAAGCGGATGATTTTTCCAGCGTGAGATCCGAAGGCACCTGGGCAGAATAAATCAAATTATTCACGGAAAGCGCAAAAGACGGCTCCACTTCGCCGCCCAGTGCCAGAACACGCATCCCCTTCTTCTCTACGGCAACCGGTTCCGGCATATACCCGCGGGTACGGCGGAGAATCTGCACAGCTCCCGCCGCGATACGGGTAACAGAATCATCGGCAGGACGGAGAATCTCTCTTTCATCGTAAAACAGAGCGGAAATACTTTCATGACTTTCATAAAAAGCAAAAGCATCAGCCTGTTTGTAAATGATAGGCTCTCCGGTGAAATTGCAGCTGGTCACAACGAGAGGAATTTTTATTTCCGCCAGAAGGGCATACAATCCGAAAGGCGGCAGAAACACGCCGAGACTTTCCGTAAGCTCCGTTACCGCAGGGCTGATGAGCGGCATACTTTTCTTTCTTCTTTTTAAGAGAACGATCGGTTTTTGCGGCGACTCAAGGAGTTCCTTTTCTTCCCTGCTTATATGGCAGAGTTTTTCCGCCTCTCCCACGGTTGCAACAAGAAGCGCAAAAGGCTTGTCCCGTCTTTGTTTCAATACTCTCAAACGCTGAACGGCATCATCTCTGTCTCCGCGGCAGACCAGATTATATCCGCCGACCGATTTCGCCATGATAATTTCCCCATGAAAGAGTAAATCTTTGGCTGATTGTAAAAGTTCTTCCTGACTCCATGGTCCGGCAGAAAGACTTCCCCTCATTTTCGCCAAAAGCCGGGGACCGCAGTCATGACAGGCGATGGTTTCTCCATGACACCGTCTGTTATTCATATCCCTGTACTCCTCATAACATTTATCACAAAGAGGATATGCATCAAAAGCGGTATTTTCCCTGTCATAAGGAAGTTTTTTCAGAACAGTATATCGGGGACCGCAGGCGGTGCACGAAATGTAAGGATAATGACAGCGCCGGTTCCCCTGCGTCTTCATTTCTTTAAGGCAGGCGGAGCAGACGGAAATATCGGCAGGTGCAAGAATTTTATTTTCGCTTTCCCTGCTGGGAATGGAAGTAAAAGCGGAAAAAGGCGTAAGCGGTCTTTCTTCTCTCTTTACGCACTCCACAAGGGCAGGCCGTTCCATTTGCTTAAGCCCGCAAAGGAAAGCGTCTATCTTTTCCCTTGTTCCAGTGATATATATTTCCACTTCGCCGCCGAGGTTCTGTACCGTGCCTGTCAGTTTCAATTCTTTTGCCATGCGGCAGACGGACGGACGGAAACCGACACCCTGCACTCTGCCGGCCACGCTGAGCCGTTCCGTCACCTCATGTTTCATACACGCCTCCCAAAAAATTATTTCTTTGAAATCTTTATAAGCCATTCCGCCGCAGCATCATATCCTTCTCCCGTTTTCCCGCACACTTTAAATACGGGAGCATCTTTATTCAAATGGCGGACACCTTCCATAAAAAACGCTTCATCAAAATCAAGATAAGGAAGCAAATCCACCTTATTGAGCAGAATCATATCCGCTTTTTCAAAGGCGAGCGGATATTTATAAGGCTTATCGCTTCCGTCCGTCACCGAAACGATAAGCATTTTTATATGTTCACCGATGGAAAATTCCGCAGGACATACAAGATTCCCTACATTCTCAATAAAAAGTATGCCTCCTTCGTCCATCTCCATATTATGAACAGCATTGTGCATGAGAGGCGCATCAAGATGGCAGGCGCCGAAGGTATTGATCTGTGTCGCAGAAATCCCCTGTTTTTTTAACCGTTCCGTATCTATATCCGATTCGATATCCCCTTCAATGACATAAGACTTCACCAGAAGGGCGCGGATCAGGTTTTCCAGGGAGGTGGTCTTTCCTGCTCCCGGCGCCCCCATAATATTTACCGCAAAGATATGCCTTTCTTCCAGATGTTCTTTTACATGCTGCGCTATATGGTCATTCCTGCCGTTGATATCAAGCAGGACCTCCTTTTTCACCATGTGCATCGCTTTCATCCTCCACGAATAATTCCACATCTTTTATATAAAATTCTTTCCCTGTTTCCGTCGGGTTTCCACTCCCGCCGCAGAACGGGCAGGTGAAGGAAAACCGTTTCCGTTCAAAAAGTTTCCCGCATTTTTCACAGGACAATTTCGGCTTTACACCTTCAATTGTCACCTGCGCACCCTCACACAGGGTTCCTGCAGCAAGGACATCAAAGTACATCTGGATCGATTCTCCGATAAATCCCGAATCTTCTCCGATGACAAGGTGTATCCCTCTGACCCTGCCATGATTTTCTTCCGCCGTTTTTTCCGCCAACCTGATAATTTCCAGAGTCACGGGATATTCATGCATCAGGTTTCACCGCAGGCTTTCCCGGGGAAGACCTTTTCCGCTCCGGCAAAGCGAAAGAAATCGGTTCGGGTATATCATCATCCGCCCCAAGAACGTATTCTTTATTCATGGACAAACATTGCTTCGGACAATTCTCCACGCATATGTCGCACTGCACGCAAGCTGCCGGATCAATAGTCCATGTACGATTCTTCCTGTCAATTTCCAGTGCTCCGCCGACACAGCCGCGAAGACACATCCCGCAAAGAACGCATTCTGAAACGTCATTGATGACAGGCGCCTTTTTCAACTCTTCTTCCGTCACCACCGTCTTCGGCATTTCCGCAGGAACCGACTTCCCTTTCGGCGCTTCCGTTTTACCGGGTTCCGATTCCGGTTGCGGATGCGCTGCCGGCAATACTTCTTCCGCGTTTTCAGCCGCCGCATCCATCGAAATTTCTTCCCGAATATTCTCTTCCGCTTTTATTTCTTTTTCTGCCGGAGGTCTTGCCGCCGGTCCCCGTCTCGGTTTGGGCGGGGGCGGCATGTGGACGATCTCCGACTTTTCTGTGGAAGGTTCCGTATACATGCCTTCCATGGCAAGACATTTCATAGGGCACTGTTCTACACAGGCACCGCATTGCACACAGGCATAGGGATTGATAATCCACTTCCTGTTCTTCCTGTCAATCCGTATCGCTCCCGAAGGGCACGCCCGTTCACAGGCACCGCAGAGAATACACTTTTCCCATTGATTGACAATGTGTCCGCGGTCAATAGGGAGCGGCGTCCGCGGCTGCAGAGGATAAGAAGATGTCACAGGCGGTTTGAAAAGATTGGCAACTATCCTTTTCACAAAGGTCATATAGCCCATAACGCTCTCCTATCTTTCACAACAACTGATACAGGGATCGATGGTCAGGATAATATTCGGCACATCTGCCAGGTCACAGCCCTGAAGCATCTTTACGAGTGCAGGCAGATTGGCATTTGTCGGTGTCCTCAGACGGAACCGTTCCAGGAATTTGGTTCCGTTTCCTTTTACATAGTAAAGCGCTTCTCCTCTCGGCTGTTCCACACGGACAAAGCATTCTCTTTTCGGCGGCACACCCCGCACTTTCACGTCAATAGGCCCGTCAGGGATATTATCGATACAGCCCTCAATAATCTCAACAGACCGGAGAACTTCTCTCAGCCGTACTCTTGCCCGCGCGTAACAGTCTCCGTCCGTTTCAATAACGGGCTGGAAATGAAGCTGTCCGTAAACGCTGTCTTTTTCAGCAGCACGAATATCGGTGAGAATGCCGGATGCTCTTGCCATGGGGCCGATGCAGCCCAGTTCCAGAGCCTCTTCCATAGTAAGCTTTCCCACACCCTTCAAACGGCTGTGAACGGTATCGTCATCCATAAAAACATTCAGCATGGGAAGAAATTTTTCAGATAAATCTTTTAAGACCCGTTTCATTTCCTTTAACACAGCACCGTCAATATCACGACGAACGCCGCCCACTTTACAGACGGAGAAAATAATACGCCCGCCGGTCGTCTGTTCAATAAGATCCAAATCTATCTCCCGAAGGCGCCAGGCTTCCATAAAAAGACTTTCAAACCCCATAGCGTCCGCAGCAAGGCCCAGCCAGAGAAGATGGGAATGGATACGGGACAATTCGTGCCAGATGGTGCGGAGCCATTCCGCCCGGGGCGGCACTTCTATTTCCATCATTTCTTCTACAGCGCGGCTGTATCCCCAGCCATGGCCGAAAGAACAAATCCCGCAAACCCGTTCCGCCACATAGACATACTGCTGGAAGTCACGAAGTTCCACAAGTTTTTCCAGCCCGCGGTGTACATAACCGATAGAGGGAACCGCACGGACAACCTTTTCATCCTGCAATTCCAGATCCAGATGGATCGGTTCGGGAAGAACGGGATGCTGCGGGCCGAAAGGAATCACTGTGCTTTTACCCATTTTCTTTCCCTCCTTCCGGTTTCGCCCCTGCTACGGCGGAAGCGTCTATCCCGAGTCCGCTGCGGAGCTGTACTTTAATCGCCTGATCGGCATGTTTCTCACCGGGCAGGTCATGCCATGGTGTCTTTTCCGCCAGATGGTAGAAATGTCCGCCATAGTCCACATCATGTTCAATGAAGTCTATCTTCAATCCGAATAAATCGTGTATTTCATTTTCCCATACAAAAGCATACCAGTACTGCCCCGTGATACTCATGACGGAACGGTAGACCGGAACGAGGCAGCGGAGATGGTACATGAAATAGTCCTTATCAAATGTATAAGTCAGTTCATATCCTTCTTCCACGCGGGTACAAAGTATCTGCACCAGACGGGCATGTTCCCTTTTAAAGCGGCTTACCTGTTTTAAAATATCCGCAGATTTGATTTCAATTATTTGCTGGTTCATCAGGTTGCCTCCTTTCGCTGCGCCGATTTTCGCCGGGCAACGAGCCTTTTATATTCCGCCCGCTTTTCTTCAAGAATCCCCAATCCTTTCACAACGCCGTCAATGATGGCTTCCGGACGCGCGGCACACCCGGGAACATAGACATCTACAGGAACAGCATGATCCATGCCTCCGATCATGTTGTAACAGTCTTTGAAAATGCCGCCTGTACAGGCACAGGTTCCTACCGCCACCACAACCTTCGGTTCCGGCATCTGTTCATAAATCTGGCGCACCACAGGCAGATTCTGTACATTCACGCCGCCGGTGACAAGAAATACATCAGCATGCTTCGGATCCCCTGTATTGATAATGCCGAAACGTTCCACATCATAGAGAGGCATAAGACAGGCAAGGACTTCAATATCGCAGCCGTTGCAGCTGGAGCCGTCATAGTGGATGAGCCAGGCGGATTTTCTGATATAAGCCATATTTCCTCTCCTTTCAGCGGATATACATTAAAAAAACAATATTGATAAAACCTGCTACCAAAGTAACGAGCCAGGCGGAACCGAGGAGATGCCGCCATTTCATACGGGCAGTACAGTTATCTATAAGGGTGCTGAGGAAAAGAACCGCCGCGCATACAAGAATGCCTGTAACACCGCTCCACGGATCCCGCCATTTAAAAAACAGATAAACGAAGCCAAGAAGAAATATCTTTTCATACCATTCGGCAATTTCAAAAAGAGCAAGCATGCCGCCGGAAAATTCTGTCTTGATTCCCTGCACGAGCTCCTGATGAATTTCATGGCTCATAGAAAGATCAAATGGCGATTTTCTGAATTTAATCTGGAGTATGAAAAGGAACCCGATGAAAATCCCCGGCATGTAAAGAAAATTGCTTTCCGGCGAAGCCATGATTTTTGAAAGATCGAAAGTGTTGCATTTCAAGTAGAAAGCAATCGCCACAAAGAGAAGCATGGGTTCATACGCCATAATCTGAAGAAGTTCCCGTTCCGCCCCCATCTGGCTGCAGGGTGACGATGATGAAAAGGACGCCACCGCGAGGCAGATGC
>OMAQ01000472.1_pt1 | contig 22025 bp, 19 predicted proteins | sample 1673461 | NCBI WGS metagenome assembly OMAQ01 (sample SAMEA103958112, study PRJEB25191) | human gut metagenome | biome: human-associated habitat [ENVO:00009003]; feature: intestine environment [ENVO:2100002]; material: feces | place: Germany | collected 2013/2015
GGTTTCTTCGCAGGCCAATACGGGCATGCGGGCGGGCGTGAGGCTTCTTCTTACGATGGAAGTGAAACTTGAAACCCGACTTGTGAGAGGATAGGCAGCTGACTTATCCGCCGTCATCGCGCCGGCCGCTTCTTTTGTGATTTCTGCCGGCAGGGTCAGGTTTTCCGCTTCGCCCTTCGTTTTGGTGACGACCCGGCACAAGGGCCCGGCTTCGTCTTCAAAACGATGCTCAAGTTCTGCAAGCAGATCGCAGGCCTTTTCATTAAAGGCACCCTTCGTGGCCTCTTCAGGACAACGCGTAAGACCTGCCAGAGCCCGCAAATAGAGGTTGTTGGTACGGTAATGGTTAATTTTTCCCTTGCTTTGGCAGTAAATTTGCGGCAGTACCACGCGGCTTGAAGCGCGGGTCAAAGCCACATAAGCCTTTCTGACGCCTTCCTCCTGCTCATCAGCAAAGCACTCTTTCACAGTGGAGCGGCTTACGCGGTAGGGCGAAAAAAGCCGCACGCTCCCTGAAGGGCCTCTTACGCGGAAAACGGCATAGCCGTCGGTGTTGCCGCTCGACGAGATCTGCATCTTCGCCGCGCCGGGGAGATAAACAACAGGATACTCAAGCCCTTTACTCGAGTGAATCGTCTGCACGATGACGAGATCCTCGTCGCTCTCAACACGGCACTTACGGTCCGTATTGTCTTCGCTCATCGTGCGGCTTTTGAGCGTTTCAAAGCGCCTTACAAGCCCCGAGAGCGTTCGGTAGCGGCGGGATTCTTTGTGAAGCAGCTCCACCACCTGACGGGCGTCCGAGAGATAACGTTCACCCCCCGTCTGCGGCAGGAGGCGGTTTTCAACATTTCGCTCAGTAAAAAGGTGCGCAAAGGCCGCGGCAAGCGCCCCCTTCTCCCAGCGCTCCGTCATGGTTTTCATTAAAAGCGTGTCGGCGATGCGCTCGTCAACCCCCTCCCGGATCACCTTGAGCGTGCGTCCGAAAAGTTTCGTTGCCTGAGCCGCCGCAAAAAGCGCACGGTTCTGCGGCATTTCAAGGGCCTTTAAAACCGAGAGAACTTCGCTTGCGGCTTCGGTCTGAAAGACGTCCGTGTCCTCGCCTGTTTTAAGCACGCGGATGCCGCGCGCCGCAAGCGCTGCCACCGTTGCGTCGGCGTCCGTCTTTTTTGACACCAAAAGCGCGATATCGCGGGGCTTTAAGGATTTACCCTTGAGTGTCGTTTTGCCATCCAGAAGCCGTGCAATGTCTTCGGCGATAAAAGCGGCTTCCGCGCCGTCAGCCGACCCCGTATCCGGGTACACATTGTCTTTAGCCATCTTCCAGACTTCAAACACGGGCACTTCTTTTCCGTCACGCATAAGGGGCTCGGCGCGCCCTGCGGCTCCCACGCGGCTGTAGGCAATTGTGTCGGTGAGAAACGTCCGGCGGCGGTCGTCCTCACCGTCAGACTGATTGCCCGAGAAAAAGGCGTTGACGCCTGCGACAAGCGCCTGAGAGGAACGAAAGTTGGTGGCAAGCCTCAGCGTCCGTCCGATATCCTTTACCGCCTGCTGGTAAGTCTGCAGATCAGCGTTTCGGAAGGCATAAATACTCTGCTTGGGGTCTCCCACAAAAACGAGTGATGCGGGGTCGCCCGTTCCACTCATAAAAAGTGTTTTAAAGACCGCGTACTGCAGGGGGTCGGTGTCCTGAAACTCGTCAATTAAAACAGCGTTAAAGCGGCTTCGTACAGCCCGGGCAAAATCAGGATCCGTGAGCGCTGAATCCATATCAACCAAGAGGTCGTCAAACGTACGGATACCGGCGCGGTGCTTGAGTTCGGCCAGGCGCGCAGGCGCCCAGTCGATAAAGCGCCGCAAAAGGGCCTCCTCTTCGGGCGAACATTGTGAGCGTTCCGCATCCAGAAGCTCCCACTGCGTCCGCTTGCTCCGGCGCGAGAGCGTGACGACGGTCTTTAAAACCGCGTCAAAGTCCGACTTTTCAAGGATGCGTGTTTTAAACGCCGGATCAAAATCCGGGTTTAAGAGTTCCCGGCGCATGAATTCATCGACGACCTGTGCGCGCAGTTCATCATCCGCCCCAAACTCACAGTCAAACTGACCGCCCTGCGAGAAAAGGCATTTATCGAGCATCTCACGGCAGAAACCGTGAATGGTGTAAACCGATGCATCATCAAAATTGTCCACTGCGGCCGTGAGGCGCTTGGCACAGTCACTTACCGTGAGGCCCGCGGCTTTCCAGCGTTTCATAAAGGGCGCAAGATCCGAAGCGTCATTATCAGGCCAGTCGTCAAGCCCCGACAACGCGTCGGAGGCGTCGGTAAGCAGTTCCTTCACGCGGCTTTTCAGTTCCTCGGTGGCAGCCTTGGTGAAGGTCACCAAAAGGATGCTCCCGATCGGGAAACCTTCTTCTGCGACGAGCCGCATCACGATGCGCGAAAGTGACCAGGTTTTGCCGGTACCGGCACTCGCCTCAATCACAAGGCGCCCTCTGAGGTCGGTGGACGCAGCGTCAAAAATCGTTTCAGTTGCCATGGCTTTCTCCGCTTACGTCACCAGCCTCATTTTTAACCGCTGCAACGAGCGCGTCAGCGTAGGTTTTCAATGCTGTTACGAGAATAGGAATGTCCCCCTTCCTCTTTTTCTTGTCTTTTTTACCAACGTACAGATCCGGGGCAAACAGATAATCCAAGGGCTTACTGAAGCGCTCGGCGGCAGCAAGCCTCTCACTGCCTTCATACCCCCGCCACAAAATGGCATCGCCTCCGGAAAAACCGTTTTCATTGTTGTCGGCAACGACTGTCACCGACGTAAAGAGGCACTCGTAAAGGGATAAAAGACTTCTCGCAATCGTGTCGCAAACCGGTGTCTCCATCCCCGGAATCGTCCCGAAGTAACCCGGCGCTATCGCGTCATGCGGGGCATTACCCTTCATCACGTACATCACCCGAAGCGAAAAAGTCCGCCCGAACGCATTCATCATCGCCGACTCAATAAGCTTACGACGGACTTCAGAGCCGCTCACAGCAACAAGGACCGCCAAGGGTTCCCCTCCGTCCGGGTTTTCGTACAGCGTGAGAGCCGGCAACACCAGTTTTTTAAGATACGTCAGCCCCCAGTCCGCCGGAATCTCCACGGTTTCTTCCGGGAATTCCTGCACGATCCTCATATCCCGGATCTGTGCGTAAAAAGCGGCCATCTGCTCAATCATCCCGCGCCGGATCCACTCCCGCACGCCCGGCGCCCCGTTTAAGGGATCAAGGGCCTCGGCTGCGGCGAGCCTCACGGGCGAGACGCCTTGAGCAATGGGCCCGCGCACGGCGTTTAATGCCTGATAGCGCCCCAGCCCGTCGTCAGAAGGACTTAAGGGCACGGTTTCGGCTTCACCGGCATCAGGCAGCACCACCCCGAACTTTCTTAAAACAAAATCTGAGGGCTTGGTGAAGTACTGCGCAATATCGTTGACGGTCACCGTGTTCTGCTCAGGAGTAAGCACCGAGCGGGCATCGGCAAAACGGGGCACCTCCCCCCGAAAATGCACGGCGCAGGCAGCGTTTAAGGCGTCACCCGCTGCCGTATTCACGGTCTTCCAGCGTTTAAGTTTGCCCGTTACAAAGTTCGCGCGCCCCGTGGGCGTTAAAGCCGCAGGCACCGTCACCTGCCCGGCCACATCCTTGATCCCGCTTGCCGCCGCCGCAAACCTGAGGAAATCCTCCAGCACCACGGAGGGCGGCTTTAACTGCGTACGTTCAAACCCCTCGGCGTAGGAGACGTAAAAGAAGCGCCGTGCCGCAAGAAAGAGGTCGAGGAAAATATTGCGGTTGTCGCTGCGGCTGTCGCGGTCACCGCGCCGCGCGCGCATACCCGCGCTCGTACCGGGTGCCATGAGGTCAAACTCTTCAGCGGTATTGGTACCCGGAAAAGCGCTGTCACGGTTAAGCCCCACGACCGCAATGACTTTATAAGGCAGCCCCCGGAATTCCTTCATGCCGGCAAAGGTAAGGCCGTTACCGGTTCTGTGAAAAAGCGCGTCCGCCACGTGCGTTGTTGCGGCCTTGGCAAACACGCGGGGGTTCACCGGCCGCCCCTTCATGGTTGCCTCAAGCGCCCGCGCGGCCGTTTCAAGGCTTTCCCGGATCGCCTGGGCGGCTTCTTCGTCTTCCGTAAAGTCCGTGAGTTCCGTTGTAAGCGACACAAAGAAATTCTTAAGTACCTCCGGGTCGGCTGCCTCACCCATTGCCGCGAGTTCCGCGCGTTTGGTTTCAAGCAGTGCAGCAACTTCGGTGAGCCGCGCAAAGAGTTCTTCGTTCTCGAGCACCGACTCCCAGCTGCGCTCCGCGCCCGGCGCGGGCCGCACGTCTCCGAAGACGCGCTCCCGGCTTTCGCCGAAAAAAAGCCCCGCGGTGAGGCGCTCCAGAGCCCGCGTGAGCGACCCGTCTGTGTCCGCCGCATCGGCTTCACCCTCAGACACCAACCGCTCAATATGTGCTTCAGAGAATCCAAAGCGGTAGCCCCCGGCCACAAGCCACGCGTGAATGAGCGCGAGGTCGTCTGCGGTCATCTGCCAGCGCTTCTGCGCCTGCGGCATCTCAAGCCACGCTTCCAGGTCTGAGGCATCCGCTCTGGAAAAGAGAAGTTCGGCCAAGGCCTTCCACGTCTCAAGCGCCATCGCGCGGTCGCTCACCCGGTCGTCGGCTATCGTCCAGGCAATTTTCCGGCTCTCGGGCTGCGCATTCATCACGGCTTCAATCACGCCTGCCGCCCCTTCAATGTCCGGGGTGACGACAAGAACGTCTGCGGGTGTTACGTCCTTTTGCGTGCGGAAAATGTACTGCAGCCAGTCAACGAGAGTCTCAACCTCACGAATGAGCGACGGCGCCCGCCCCACGATCACCGAGCCGTCCGCGGGATCGGGCATCTCCCCTTGCGCGGTCTTAAGCGTCAAGACCGAGCGCTGCAGTGCCTTTAAAAAGGTGTCTTTTCCGGGATCCACAAAGTAAGCGTCCGCGTCCTGGGGGCTCTCAAGCTTTAAGTCCTGCAGGCGCTCCGTGACCGGATCAAAAAAGTGCCTGGTGTGGGTTACCGCGACCGGATCGTCCGGTTTGGTTTCCGGTTCCATCCCCACAAAGTCCGCTCCCCCTTCCAGATTTAAAAAGGTCCAGACACGCTCAATCATCGCGCGGCTTGAGGCGGCGTTGCGCCTTAAGTACTGATACACCGCGTTGTCTTCTGAGCCGTAATCCCAGTCAAAGGCCGCCTGCGGCAGTGCCTCATACCAGTATTCCGACGACGGATTTAAGACGTAGAGATAAATGTCGCTTTCGGCGTCTTCTGCCATCTGCTTAATAAGGGGCAGCACGAGGGGCGGCACCGTAAAGGGCATGAAGATATGCACGCGCTCCTCACGCTTTTCGTGCCACGCGCGCACCATGCGGTCTTCTATCTCAAAAAGGTCATTTAACTCACGGGCCTCGGGCATGTCGGTGACGCGCCGCGCAAGCTCCCGCCACATATCCTTCTGCCAGGCATAGTCGGGATGCCGGTTTAAAGCCGCTTCCTCCGCGACATAGCGGGGATCATTTTCAGCATGCGCCCGGGGTGGTTTCCCCATCCAGCGCAATACCCAGTCAAGGCGGTATGTTGCATAGCGCGAAAACACGGCCGCGCAGTGCATCGCAAACTCAAAGCGCTCCGCCGGGGTTTTGCCGTCCAGAAATTTTTTAAGCCGCGGATGCCTTTCGGGGAGATCCGAATGACAGATATCCCAGATCAGAAACTCAAGTTCCGTTCCCGCTTCCCCGAGGCCGATCAAGGGTCTGCCGAACTTAATAAACCACTGGCCGAGCGTTTTAAAGGAAAGCCCCGCGCACACGCCCGTGCGGTCGGCGAAAAACCGCCGCAGCATGTCGCCCGCGGCCTGCGAGGGGACCACGACCGTTGTGTCCTTAAAGACAAATCCGGTGTCTTTTTTATTGTCTGCCGCGAGGTTCACGGCCAGGCTTTCCCTGAGGACCTCAGAAGAATTACTGAAAACGGTATAAAGCATGTCGGCGGCCAGAAGCAAAAACAAAAGCGGGAAACATCCGATTCTACGAAGGTTTCCCGCGCTTTGAATGGTTTAGGGTTGCTTTTCACGGATCATGACGAGTTCCGGGACAAAAACGCCGTCCACCACGCCCTGAGCCAAAAGCCGCGTCACAATCTTCGTCATCGTCTTCCCCATACGCCCAAGGGAGGTCCTCGTCCTCATCCTCATCATCGTCCTTCCATGGGTCGAAGACGTCATCCCCGCCGTCATCGAACGTTTCCTCATCGTCATCGGGTTTTTCTTCGTCCTCATGGAACTTTTCTTCGTCTTTACCGGCCTGAGTTTCCTCGTTTTCGGTCAAGGGATCGTGCTCATTGCCGAAAAGAATGACGGAGGCAGGCACATACGGAGCCTGTACGGCTTCGTCTGCCGGCTTGTTCTTTTTGGTTTCTTCTGTCTTTTTCATCCGGTTACCTCACGTTTTGTACAAGTGTTATTGTGAGGCACACTGCATCATTTAACGTCGCTTACGGACGGTTTTCCATGTTCTTTTCAGGCGTTAAAAAACCGCCTCAAAGAAGGCGGTCACGGGACTTTCGCCCCCTTCAGAAATCAGTCGGACATACCGCCTCCCAACGCCCGGCGGTTTGCAGCAGCCCTGGCTGAGACGAGCGAGGTGTCTGCAAGGTAATTCTCAAGGTTCTCACCGGTAAGCCACGCCGCTTCAAAGGGAATAGCCCGGCCCTGAGCCTTACTTTCTTCAGTGGCAAGCCGCATGTACCACTGCGCAGTCTGAAAACCCAATGAGCGGCTGCCGCTGTGAACCGTCAGCCAGAACCGCCCCTCACCGTCACGGCCGAGCTCGATGAAGTGGTTGCCTCCGCCGAGCGTTCCGAAGGCCCGCTCAACATCTGCCGTGATGTGTCCGGCTCATCTGAGGGCTGACAAATCGACCGACGCAGCCTGAGGCAGTGCTTTATCCCTTATCCGCGTTCCCGCGGGGATTCTTTCCGAAACGATACGGTCAAGTTTTCCGCATTCAGCCCTCACGCCGGTTACTTGAGCACAGGTTACACCGCAGCCGATATCCACGCCAACAAGCCCGGGGATGACGGCGTCATTCACCGTCATTGTGAGGCCCACGGACCGATTTTCCCCGGGTGCATATCGGGCATCATCCGCACACGCGCTCCGTGATGCGGCAACTGATCACAGATCCAGCCCTCCTGCCCGAGAACGGAAGCTTCCGGCATCTCATAGCCGTCCGTTCTGACTGCGCCCGATAAATGAGGGCCGATGTCTGAGCCCCCTTAACGATCATTGTCTGCATCATTCTTTCCGACAAACACTGCATAACACAACAAAGCCGCACTCTGAGCAAAATCAGCTCAAGCCCGCGGGCAACGGGAAAAAGGACGCCAGGGGATCAGCGTCGACCGTGCGTCTTAGCGCCTGCGCCCTGAGGGTGAGCACCTGGCCCTGCCCCATGGACAGGAAGGGGTGCCGGGGCACTTTCTTCGTGTCGGAAGCCCGGTCACGGCGGACGAAGGCAGCTCCCGAGAGATGTGCCGCAAGCGCCGCAAGAATCCACTTGTCAGCGGTTCTCACCCAAAATACAAAGAGGTTCTTCTCCGGGCATTCATAATGAAACAGAAACTTTCGCAGAATCTCAGAGACAAGCGCCGCATCCGTTTCGCTGCTGCACTGAACCTCATAGGGAACGCCGCAGCAAACTGCAGCAAGGGAGCGGGCATAACCGGCAACCTTGCCAGCACACGGGGCATCATGCATCTTTGCGGTTTCTTCAAAAAAACGGGCAACCCAAACCGCCTCATCCGCAGCAAAAGGAACGGCATTCCTGCTTTTTGCACCGAGCCTGCAGCGCGCTCTTTCACTGCAGACGATCCTGCCCAAAAATACGCGGCATACGCTTCAAGCACAGTTGCCGGCACGCTTTCAACACCCACGGCGTCCGCGGCAAAGGATTTCGCGGCAATGAGACTTTCAAACGCCTCCCGCCAGGAATCCTCTGCTCCGTCAATGAGGCCGGCGGCCCGACAGTAAGCGGGGATCCGCTCGTCTGCGTCCGGCTCTGACAAAAGCACTTCAAGCGCCGCAAAATGCGCGGCCTGCTTCCTTCCGGGCCAGGAGAACAGGGCTTCCTTCACAGCTTCCCAGTCGTAAGACTGATCCTCCGCCCGGAAATCGCAGCGGCATGCCGCAGCTGCCGCTCTCTTTGCATCGTCCGGCTGTTCTTCTCATGTAATGACCGTCACCGCCCGGCCGGCCGCCGTCAAAACCGAGACAAAGTCCGTGCCGCGACGGTCGTTTTCCGGCAGAAAATACGCCGCCAGAGGATCCGGCGCTTCATTGCACAAAGGTTCCCTGCCGGACTCAGGGCCAGTCGTTGCGCCATTCACCCGTTCAATCTGAAAAATGCCGGCCGTATGCGCCGCCAACGAGGCCATCACGGCAACCGCATCGCCTCCGGCATCCCCGGTGTCTTCAACCAGAAAGATCCCTTTCGTATCCGCGGTCCCCGGGAATGAAAAACCGAAATGCGCCAGAAACCGCCGCAGCAACCGTACTTCCGCAAAATGCGTTGAGCGCACGCGCCAGCGCTGGCTCCCCGCCCTGTCCATAATCAGGCCGTCAAAATAAAACCCGCTTTTTGAGGCAAGTCTCTTCCAGAACGCCTGCTTTTCGTCCGATACGCGCGTCAAAAAGCCGAAGGCATCCGCTGCCTCGGCCGGGGCCGGTAAGCCGTATCAAAGTAATCGAGCACAAAGGCAACGACGCAGGACTGCTCCGGAAGGTTTTGTGCAGCTTTTGCGTCACCTGAGGCCAGTGCTGCTTTCACGGCCCGGGCGTCTTTCTCAGTCTCCGCGTCTGTGCTCATGCCCGGCAGAAAAGCAGCGAGCACGCGCTTTCGCACCTCTGTTGCGCCGATACACGCAAGAAGCGAGAGGCCCGCCAAAACCGCACGGGTATCAAACCCCGTTTTCAAACGCTTGTCTGTCGTCATTCAATGTGTCACTTTTCTCCTTTCTATGGACAATCATTATCTGAAGGACTGCGACACAAAATGTCGCGTGAAAACGCGGAAAATTTTGAAGCAGGCTCAAGGACTCTGTAACGCCTGCACCGGGCTTTGGCTACACTGAAGCCGTCCCGGTTTTTCCCGCACTAACAGCCCGTCATGCGCCTTCTGAAATTTCTTTTCATTGCTTCTCCGGCCGCAGCCCTCACGGCCGTCGGCGCGCATTACGTGCTTTTTGACCGCTATGACTATTTGGCGGAGGCTGCCGTGCGTGATCCGGAAAACTACTGTCAGACGCTTTTTACGGAAAAGAATTACAGGGATCTCGCTGACTACGTGGCGTTTTACGCCTCGGTGCCGGGCCTCACCCCGACACCCGCAATGGAAAAACTCGCGGAAGAAGCTCAAGCGATCCGCAGTGATCCGTCCTATATTGCCAAAGAAACAGCGGCCGGCTTTTTCCTGGGAGAAAGTCATGAGGACTACGGGAGAGCGGCTCAGGCCGCCAGCGAATTTTTCCTTGTGGGCGACATCCGCGACATTTACACGGCCGGTACTAAACTCGCCGGCAACCAAAGCCTTACGGAACCTGAGACCTTTACGGCCGCGCTTTCAGCAGTCAGCCTTGCCGTTGCCGCAGCCAGTATCGGCCCACAGGCAACTGCAGGAGCCGCCGCCAAAGGCGGGATTGCGGTTTTAAAGGTCGCCAACCGCGCCCGCAAACTCTCGGCGGGCTTTATCCGGGAGCTTTCCGCCGCCGCAGCCAAACCGGCTGTTCTCAAAACACTGGCAGGGCCTTTAGCGGAAATCGCGGACTTTGCCCGAAAGTACGGCATTGCGCCGGCACTGGAAGTTCTCGCCCGTACGCCGAGGCTTGAAGACGCGCCGCGCGCGATCCGCTCGGCGCTGAGCTTGGGCGAAGATATGCCGGGCCTTCTTAAATTCGGCGGTCCCGACGTTTTTGCGGCCGTCAACCGCTGCGGAAAGACGACCGTCAAAGAGGCGGCGGTCTACGGCGACGGCGCCGTGAGGCTTCTTGACAAAGTGCCCGCCGCTCGGCTTATGAAAGACGCCGCGCACTACACGAAAATCACCACGAAGGCCGCCTGGAAAACGCTCGGACTCATTTTGTCCGTGGCCTCCTGGCTTTTCTCAGCGCTCACAGGGATTCTCTGGATAACAAAAGCCGCCTTCCGATTGATAAGAAGGCGGCCCGAAAAAGCAACCGAAAAAAGCAGTTAGCCGATCGACTTGATGACGTGCTTCACAACCCCGAAGCAGACCCATTCGTCACCGTCACCGGGGAAGATGTCGTCGTACAGACCGGAGCTGTTTTCCGGGTGCAGGTAAATCTTTCCTCTTTTCTTCATGAAGCGCTTCACGGTGAATTCGTTGTTGACCTGCATGATCACGATGTCACCGGGCTTTTCCGTGACGCTGCGGTCCACGACAAGCAGATCCCCTTCATCGATTCCCGCTTCAATCATCGATTCGCCCTTGGCCTTCAGTACAAAGGTCGAGGCGGCATTGGTGATCAGAAGATCGTTAAAGTCGATACTCTCGCCCTGATACTGTTCGGCCGGCGACGGGAAACCGGCCTGCACCGCGGAGTACCCCGAAGGCACCTTCACATGAGTCTTCACCTTCACCGGAATCAGACCGTCAGGCTTAGAGACGCCTGAGGCGAGCTTGGGATCAGCTGCCATTGCCTGATTAAGCACATCACGGAACCAGATGGCGCCGCCCAGTGCCCTGAAACTCGTAACCTGCTCAACACTTAAACGCACCGTCGCGGTTTCGGTCATGGCCTTGTCGCACAGGGGCTTGCGGCCTGCGCCGGGACGGCGTCCGCCCCAGGTCCCCTTCACGCGTCCGGTTGTCTTGCTGATCGTTTTGGCCTGCGCCTTTGCGGTTGTCTGTTTCATAGTGATCTGCCCGTTGATTTTTGAATAAGCCATTAACTTTCAAATAATATCCGAATTTTCAGTCCTTTGCATCCATGAACTACCTTTTCAAAACAACCTTCCGGAGGTAAACTTGAAAAAGATTAACCGTAAGGACAGAAGCAACCGTGTACGCGCTCATTGACGGCAACACCTTCTACGCCTCCTGCGAGCGCGTCTTTAACCCGGCGCTCAGAGGCCGGCCCGTCGTGGTTTTAAGCAACAACGACGGCTGCATCGTGACGCTCACCGCAGAAGCGAAGGCCCTGGGGCTCAAACGCGGCACACCGCTTTTTAAGGTCAGAGACGTCATCGAGAAAAATGCGGCGAAGTCTTTTCGAGTAACTACGAGCTTTACGGCGACATGTCCTCGCGCATGATGCGCACGATCGCAACGCTTGTGCCCGCCATTGAGGTCTACTCTATTGACGAATGTTTTGCCGACGTCACCGGCATTGAATCCGTGACCGAACTCGGGCGGATGATCCGCAGCCGCGTTTTAAAGTGGGTGGGCATTCCCACCTGCGTGGGGATTGCCCCCACCAAGACGCTCGCCAAACTCAGTAACCACATCGCCAAACGTTACCGCATCTTTGAGGGTGTTTTTAACTGGACGGAACTCACGCCCGAGCGGCAGGAAAAAGCGCTCTCCACGATCCCCGCGGGCGACGTCTGGGGCGTGGGCCGTCAGATTTCCGCGGCACTTGAAACGATGGGCATCACCACCGCCCTTGATCTTAAAAACGCCGATGAAGCCCTCATCCGCAGGCGCTTCGGGGTGACGCTTATAAGAACCCAAAAGGAACTTGCGGGCACGCCCTGCATCGGCTTTGAACCCGTTGCCGCCGACCGCAAACAGATCTGCTGCTCACGCTCTTTTGCACAAAACTGCAGTGACGCCGATGCCGTTGCCTCGGCGCTTGCGGTTCACGCCGCTCAGGCCGCAAGGCGCTTAAGGCAGCAGCACTGCCGGGCTTTGGCCGTCAGTGTGTTTGTCCTTTCCAACACCTTTAACCCCCGCTAGAAGCAGCACGTGATTCACGCAACAACGGTGTTTAAGTACGCCACCGCCGACACCGCGCGCATCACGCACGCCGCGTGCGAGATGATGCGCGCTCGTTTTGTGCGCGGCGTGGGGTACAAAAAGGCAGGGATTATTCTCTCCGAACTTATGCCCGAGGGCACACCTGAGCCCCTCGATCTCTTTGACACACCGTCCCCGGAGCAGGAGCGGCGGGAAAAACTCATGCAGGTATTAGACAGCCTGACGTCGCGCTACGGCGTAAGTCCCCTTACAACCGCCGTCAGCACCCTCTCCTCGGGCGCCGCCATGCGCCGTGAGCGGCTCTCCCGCTGCTACACGACGCGTATTGCCGACGTGCTCACGGCAAATTAAGCACACCGGCACGTTGCCCGCTTTTGTCTTACTTCAGCTTAGCTGCCTGCTCTCCCGCCACCATGCCGGTAACACCCGCGTAGACATAGGCTTCGCCCGAGCGGTATCCGGTGCCGAAATGTTCACCGAAGGCAACGGCACCCGCCACAAAAAGGCCCTTGGCAATAGGTCGGCCAAGCAGCGTCGTCACTTCGCTCTTTTCGTTAATCGTAATGCCGCCCACGGTTTCGATCATCACGGGCTTAACCTGCAGAGCGAAAAACGGCGCCTTGAGTTATTTCTGATAGACCGTGCGGCCGAAGCGGTCGCGGCGCTTCTCTGCCGGCAGCCGCGTAACGGCGTTGTGCTCTTCGATATCGGCCTTAAGCCCATCTACCGGGCAGCCGATGTGTTTGGCAAGCGCCTCGTAGGAATCGCACTTTGCGGCTACGCCCGCTTCGATCATCTTCGCGACCACAGGGTGCAGCTCGGGCGTCACAATTTCCCAGACCGTCTTTTGCTTGAGCATATCGATGTTGGTCTGGGTGTAGATGACATTTTCATAGAATTTCCGCGAGGAAACCTGCGGCTTGAGCCGCAGGAGGAATCGCGGCTGTTTTTATTTTAAAAAATCACTGCTGTCCAAAACGAAAACAAGTTAAAAGCGCGCGCGAGGCCTCAGCTAACAACTGGGGCCAATTTTTTAGGGTAAGAAAAAATCGGATCTCAATGGGAAAGGTGCGCTGAAAAGAATCATGGTGGTCGCGTATATTTGAAGCTTCCACACTACAAATTAGCGCGCCACCATGAATTCGGTCGGACAGCATGTCTTTGCGCAACTACTGAAGGTGTTGCCCATGGACACATTTGAAGCCATTGCGGCAAAGTATCCGCTCAAGCCTTGTAACTCGCGGAAGTTTACGCCACGGGATTATTTCACGGCCATGTTGTTTGGACAACTGTCAGGAGCCAGTTCCTTGCGGGAAGTGGTGCTCGGCATGGCAATAGCCGGTGAAAAGATTGTTCACACCGGGGCTAAGTTCATGAAAAGAACCACCTTGGCTTATAACAACAATAACTCCAATCAACTGATCTTCAAGGACTTCTATTTTGCTGTTCTGGAGCAGTTTCGCTGCGAACTTGGCCATAAAAAACAAGCTCAATTTGATAAGCCGCTCTTCTCGCTTGACACTCCTCAACAATCAGCCTCGGCTGCAAGCTTTATGGCTGGGCGAACTTTCGGCGGCACAAGAAGGGAATCAAAGTCCATACCGGACTGTCCAATGAGCTGGGACTACCCGAAGTCGTTGTTATTACGGTGGCCAAGAAAGCGGACGTCAGGTGCGCCAAAGCCGTCATCGAGCAACTGCCTCAGGAGGTCATTATCGTAATGGATCGGGGATATAACGATTACCGCCTGTTCAACTGGATTGACAAAAGAAATACGATGTTTGTTACCCGGCTAAAAAAGAACGCTGCTCATACACCGCTCGATGAAAGCACCATGGTCGGAGAAGGCAACAACTGGTCCGACTATCACATTACCTTTACCGGCGAGGCCGCCAAGGAAGTCTGCGGCGAAAAGAAGTGGCGGGTGGTTCGGTACTTCGATACGATCGAAGATCGTTGGTTTGAATTCATTACGAATGATTTCGACAGCCCTGCTGAAACGATTGCAGAGCTTTACCGCGAGAGATGGAAGGTGGAGCTCTTCTTCAAAAAGCTCAAGCAAAACACGGTGGTCAAGGCATACTTCGGAACAACGGAAAACGCTGTCCGCAGTCAGGTGTGGATTGCTTTGATTGCGACATTGTTGCTGCAAATCTTGTTTCAGCGTAGCCGTAACCACAGGTATTTCAGCACTTTTAACTGGGTTGTGAGGCAGAGTCTTTGGAAATACATCCGCTTGGAACAAATCCTGAATCCGTCAATCCTCGGCCGAGATGAGCCAGAGGCTTCCTGTGAGGAATCTCCGCAGATGGAGCTTCCATTCGGAAAAGTAGGCCCCCCTAAAACCGAAAATTTGCGTTTTCTCTTTTAAATCAACAAACTATTTTTTTGATGCAAAAATCCGTTTTGGACAGTAGTGAAAGAATTTACTTCTTCCCGTCGGATTTATTGCCTTCCCCTGGTTAAGGAAGGCGGGGTAAAAAGCTTTGCAGGGTTTTATGAAACCCCGGATACGGCACATTTATTCAGCGGCTGCGACCGCTTTGGTTGAAGTGTTGCGGCATCGCGCCGGGTACTTCAGTCCCGCCTGAACTTAACGTTGGTTACAGGCTTATCAACGTGCACTCACAAAGGAGCACAGGAAAGAACTTCAGTTGGCGGAAAGTATAAACCATGGCCGAACCGGCCCCGGACAGCCAATCAATAAGCATTCCTTTTCAAAACCGCAAACCAGCGAAAACCACACGCAGACACTTGCAAAGTCATGAACGGCGGGCGTTCCGGACCTCTTCTGACACCTTGGTTTTCCGGTCTTGTTCCTTTTTATTCTCAGGGATAACCCCCCCCCCACGCTATTGACTTTTGCGGTTTTCTTGTTAAGGCAAATTAACTAAACCGATAATGAGGTTGCCTGAGTTGAAAGGCCCGCCGGCGATTCCTTTTTCATTCCGCAAGAGTTTTAAGGAACATGACTACACCGGCGGCACAAAAGAATTTAGTTTGGAGATCTCCTCATTATGAAAAAGACAGTTGCTGCAGTCGCTGTTCTCGGCGCTTTCGCCGGTTCTGCTCTCGCTGCTGATGTCACGCTCTATGGTGTGGTCGATGCCGGTTTGGTCTACACGCATCTTGACCAGGACGTTCAGGGTGTTGACGCCACCGATAAGTTTGAAATGAAGTCCGGCAACCAGGCCGGTTCCCGCTGGGGCCTCAAGGGCGTTGAAGATCTGGGTAACGGCGTCCAGGTCGGCTTCATCCTTGAAAGCGGCTTCAACGTTGACGACGGTTCTTTCCGTACCGCCAACACGCTCTTTGATCGTGAAGCTTCTCTGTTCGTTCAGGGCAGCTTCGGTAAGGTTGCTTTCGGTAAGCTCGGCTCGATCGTCCAGGGTGCGTCTTCCTGGGGTAAGGTTGGTTCTGTTTCCGCCTTCGGCACGTCCTTCGGCAACTACGCCGCTCAGGCCGGTGCGATCTTCGCAACGTCGACCGTTTACGACAACATGATCGCTTACTCGACCCCGTCCTTCGGCGGCGTCACGGTTTACGCTCAGTACAGCATGGGTAAGTCTCAGTCTCAGAGCTGGGATGCCGACAACAAGAAGTGGAAGCCCACGATGGTTGAAAACGAATCCTCCACGGATCGTTACTACGCTATCGGCGCTGAATACGCTAACGGCCCTGCCAAGCTCTTCTTCGCTGTTGACTCCACGAACTACGCTTCCTGGACGCCCGTTAATGCCTCCACTACGGCGGAACCCGATTACAGCGCCAAGGATACCGATGACAGCCTGACCGTTACCCTCGGCGGTAACTACGACTTCAACGTCGCCAAGCTCTACGCCGGTGTTCAGTACTTCGACGAAGTGGCCGGCAAGTGGATCGGCGCTTCCGCCAACAAGCCGGGCAAGGTTAAGGGCTGGGCCGCCACGGTTTCCGCCAGCGCACCTGTTGCCGGCGGCAATGCAATGTTCGGTGTCGGCTACACGGACGCCAGCGCTGCTGACAGCGTGACCGACAATGGCAAGCCTGACTTCGACCTCTCCCGCTGGGTTGTTTCTGCCGGTTACACCTACAACCTGAGCAAGCGCACCAACCTCTACGGTGTGGCTTCCTACATGCAGGACAAGCTTGAACCTTCCGCCGCAGGCGATAAAGACGTCAAGCCCACGGCCACCACGGTCATGGTTGGTCTTCGTCACCGCTTCTAAAAGTCGAGTTCTCTCCAAAAGCTTGACTTAGCTAGAAGGCAGCGCCCTCGGTTCGAAAGAACCGGGGGCGTTGTCTATCTGCAGGCAACGCAGACCGGAGAGACAGTCTGCCACAAAAAAGCGATCGGCACGAACGAGCGGAGACGACCGCATGGGCTCGGACTTTACGCTTTCCAAAACAACGGCGCGTGCGTTTCGCCTCGGAGCACGCCTCACGGGCACCACGCGCAAGGTCTTTATCTGGCGTGCGGGCCTGGCCTGGGAACACGTTGCGGGCGGCAAAGCCGAATCGCGTGTGAACGGACTGTCCCTTGACGTCCCCGCACTTCAGGGCGACACCAGCATTGCCGAACTCACGGTGTCCGTCAAACCCACGGCGCAGTCTAACTGGTCCTTTGAGGTGGGCATCAAGGGCTATGCCGGCGACCGTGAGGGCGTCTCGGGGAACCTGATGGTGCGAAAAGCCTTCTGAAGAAGTCTGAATCTCAGGCATTGCCAACGCCTTACTTCACGGGTTTGGTTCAGAAGGCAAGGCGAACCAGACACGGATAAATCAGATGCTCCGTCAATTCCTGCGGAACGGGCTCAGGCACCGGCCCGCATAACAGGTATTGTCCGGATGGCGGAAGATTCCCACCTTGCGGCTCAGCGACAACAGAGTTCTTTCGCAAACCACAAGCCGGTCCTAAAATGTAAGAACTTGTTTTTCTTTTGAGCTGCTGCTCCCCTTGAAAACACTTTCTTCAAGAATCGGGCTTTTCTTCCTGCCGGTTCTGATCCTTTCCGGCTGCGCCTCCGTTCCGGATGCAACGCAATACGATGATCCCGTGGATTACGTCAACCACTACTACGAACGGGACCGTGTTCCTCCGCGCGGTCAGATCTCTGTCATTGCTCTGGATAACCGGCTTTTGAGTTGTTATGGAGCGTGAGGAATTGACACAGTTGGTGCGTTAACTGTGTCAGTTCTGACGGCAAATGGGCGTTAAAAGCTGATACGCACGTGCGCTTAAAAATGATGCAAAAGGGCGTCAATAGCAGATACAGAAGTGCGTTAAAAAAAGATGCCGTCTGTCTGATAAAAAGAGACACAGCAGGTGCAGTAAAAACTAACGCTGTGGTGCGTCAGAAATTAACACTCTTGAGCGTGGGCAGGCCTCCGCACCGGCCTCAGCCGAGGCGGCGGCAAATTCGCTATTCAGTTGTCATTTTCTTGGCAAATGTGGCTTTGTCAGGATTTGCGGACAATCGCTCTTGCCTCATATGCCTCTGCCGGTAACTTTGGCCCTTAAAACATACGCGTATTGAGTGGTGCAAGAAGCGGTCAAGAATTGCGCCGCAGCATTCTTTTTCATTGCCCAAAGACCTGGGCCAGTCAGTGACTGAGCGGTTGGTTGTGATGATGGTGCTCTTTTTTCGTGGCGAGAGGAAATGAAGGCATAAAACAGGGCGGCGTAGCTGGGGTGATTTTCCATCAGCGGATAACCAAACTCATCCACGATGATGAGATCGGCGCGGTTGATCAGTCTCAGGTAGTCGTCCACGGCCTTTTGTTGCCGCGCCTGCGCGAGCTCGGCCATCAGGTCATTTGCGCTGATACATTTCACGCTGTAAGCTTTGTCGACGATGGCTTTTTTCCCAAGGGCTATGGCCAGATGGGTTTTCCCAAGCCCGGGCTGGCCGCAAAAAAGCACGTTCTCGTGCGAGGCGATCCAATCACACTTAGCCAAGGACAAGATCTCCGATTTATCGAGCTCAGAACAAGAGAAATCGAAAGATCCAATGCTGGCCCTCTGACGGGAATTTAGCCATCCCCATATTCATCTCAATTTTGTGGGTTTCCCGGTAGAAACACTCCAAACGGAGAATGTGCAGCACGGCCTGATCCGCGGTATTTCGCTACGCGACTACCGGGGGCTCTCTCCGTATTTGTTAACAGGCTCTCGTTGCCCAAAATCGGGGAGACTAACTACCCACACATATGCCCGAAGAATCCGAAAAATGCTCATTTTTCGCTGTTATAGTGCGCACAACAGTTTCTCATGAAGACGCGTCATGTCGATTTTTTCACTGATGGATGCCCAGCTCGCCTGGGGTGATGCGGCGCTTTTGGATCACGCCGCCATGAGCCTTGAAGCCGGAGAGCGCGTGGGCCTCATCGGCCGCAACGGCACCGGGAAAAGCTCGCTTCTGCAGGTCATTGCCAAAAAAGAAAAGCTGGACGCAGGGGAGCTTCGTATGCAGGACGGCCTGCGCGCGGTGTACGTTGAACAGGAACCAGCGTTGCCTGCTGCCCCCACCTTCCGCGAAAGCCTCATTGCCCGCGGGGGACTGGACGCGATTGCCGACGACCGGGAAAAGTGGACCGCGTACGCGCGGCTTGATGAGTATCTTGAAAAGCTCTCGCTTCCCGGCGACGCCGATCCCCAAAAGGCCTCCGGGGGCGAAAAAAAGCGCGCGGCTTTAGCTCTCGCGTTAAGCCTTAAGCCTGATCTGCTCTTACTTGACGAACCCACAAACCACCTGGACGTCGAAACGATTCTCACGCTTGAATCGATTCTGACGGGTGAATTTAAAAATTCGCGGTCTCTGATGGTGATCACCCACGACCGCGCGTTTTTGGACGACACCGTCACACGCATCATTGAGTTGGACCGTGGGGTTCTCAGATCCTACCCGGGAAACTTTGCCGCCTACGAGGCCCGCAAGGAAGAAGAGCTTGCCGCGGAAGCTCTGGAGCGCGCCCGCTTTGACAAATTCCACGCCCAGGAAGAGGTGTGGATCCGCAAAGGGATTGAAGCCCGCAGGACGCGTAACGAAGGCCGTGTGAAGCGCCTCGAAGAACTGCGGCGCCAGCGTGCCGCACGCCGTGAACGGATCGGGAGCATCAATCTCACGATTGACGCCGGTGAAAAAAGCGGCAAAGTCGTTGCGGAAGTCACAGACCTCACGAAAGCGTTCGGCAACCGCACCATTGTGAAGGGTCTTAACTTCAAGCTGATGAGAGGTGACAAGCTCGGGCTCTTGGGCCACAACGGCGCGGGAAAATCAACGCTTATCAAACTCCTTTTGGGGAAACTTGCGCCTGACAGCGGAACCGTGAAGCTCGGCAGCAACCTGCAGATTGCGTACTTCGATCAGCTGCGCGAACAGCTGGACGACACAAAGACCGTTGCGGAAACGATCAGCCCGGGAAGCGACTGGGTGGAAGTCGCGGGCGAACGCAAGCACATCATGAGTTACCTCGCGGACTTTCTCTTTTCGCCGCAGCGCGCAAACGTCCCTGTGGGTAACCTCTCCGGAGGCGAGCGCAACCGATTGCTGTTGGCTCGCCTTTTTGCGCTTCCTGCAAACCTTCTGGTGCTTGACGAACCCACCAACGACCTTGACATCGATTCGCTCGAACTGCTCGAAGAAACACTCGAAAATTACAAAGGCACGATTATTCTCGTGAGCCACGACCGGCGTTTTCTGGACGACGTCGTCACGCAGGTTTTGGCGCCCGTCAATTGGCCCGCGCCCGACGGCCGCTGGATGGAATTTATCGGGGGTTACGAGGACTGGGTGCAACAGAGGCCCGCGGTGGAAATGCCCGCGAAACCCTCTGAAAAGGTGAAAGCCCCGGCAGAGCGCCCCGTGAAGAACGCACCCCCGCAGCGCATCCGGATGAGCTTTAAGGAAACCAAGGAACTCGAGGAGCTCCCCGCCAAAATTGAGGCGCTTGAAACCGAACAAAGTGACCTGATGACCGCGATGTGCGCAGCAGACTACTTTAAGACGGACGTTGCAAAGCAAAAGGCGGATAAAGAGAGAAGCGACGCGCTGCCCGCGCTCATTGAAGCCGCGTATGCCCGTTGGGAAGAGCTCACCGCCAAGTCGGAAGCCGCGGCGCAGAAGAAAACGGTATGACGGAGCTCCTTGCAAGCCTAAACACCGTCACCCTCTGGGGCGCGGTTGCGGTTGTCATTCAGGCAGGACTCACCTTGGGCGTGGTACTTCGGGTGATTCTGACGCGCCATCCGCCGGCCTCTTCCCTGGCGTGGATTGTGCTTACGCTTGCGCTTCCCTACGTGGGCTTCATTCTCTATCTTCTCATCGGGGAAAAGCCCATCGGACGCTGGCGGGAATTCCGGATGCGCCAGGCGCTTTACCGCTGGGAAGCGGTGCTTTCGCAAAAGCCCGCAGCCTACGTGGGAGAACTCCCCGCGGGGCAGCGCCACAAGGGCCTTGTAAGGCTCGCGCAAAAGTTGGGCGACATTCCGATGAGCCGGGGATCCACGATTGAACTCATTGGTGACACAGACACCGCCCTAAAGCGCATCATTTCTGACATCGATGCGGCGAAAACAAGCGTTTCGATGGAGTTTTACATCTGGAGCGCCGGGGGTCTTGCGGATGCCGTGGCTGAATCGCTGATTGCGGCCGCCGGGCGCGGTGTGGCGTGTAAGGTGTTGCTGGACGACATCGGCTCGCACAGCTTTTTTAAGTCCGCCTGGCCCAAGCGCCTGCAGGCGGCGGGCGTACATGTGTTGTCAGCTTTGCCTGTGCGCTTTTTTGCGCCGACGCAGGGCCGGCTCGATCTGCGGCTGCACCGCAAGACCATTGTGATCGACAACCGCGTGGGCTACACGGGAAGTCTCAACATGGTCGATCCGGCGTTTTTCAACCAAAACGAGCACGTCGGCGAATGGATTGACGCGATGGCCAGAATCACCGGCGCTGCGGTCGCGGACCTCAACCTCGTCTTCAGTTTTGACTGGGCGCTGCAGCCCGATGACGCCGGACAGCAGTTTTCGTTTCTGCCGGTGCCTGCGGTGCCGCCGGAAGGCGACGCCCGTATTGTGGTCGTGCCTTCCGGGCCCACGGCGCCCGATGACGCCAACATGCGCGTGATCATCGAAGCGATTAACTGCGCACGCCGCAGTGTCCTCATTTCAACCCCCTACTTTGTGCCCAATGAAGCGATGGCCGTGGCGCTGCAAAACGCAGCGTGGCGGGGTGTGGATGTGCGGCTCTTGTTGCCCGCGAAAAACGACTCGCAGTTTGTGCAGTGGGCTTCGCATCGCTACTTTGAGGGCCTGATGGCGGCGGGCGTCAAGATCCTGCGGTTTGATGCGGGGTTGCTGCACACCAAAGCCATTACGGTCGATGACGACTTTGCGCTCTTTGGAACTGTGAACCTCGATAACCGGAGCCTGCATCTCAATTTCGAGATGATGCTTCTTGTGTTTGACCCCAAGTTCGTGGCGGATCTGGTGCGGTTGCTGAGAAGCTATGAAGCGCGGTGCTCGGAAGTCGATCCGGTGACCTGGCACAAGAGGCCTCTGAAAGACAGGTTGCTTGAGGGGATCTGTTATCTTCTGTCGCCGCTCCTCTGACCGGGCGCCGTGTTTCCGCCTTTCTGAAATCGATTGGGTTCATTTGCCATGTCCGCAGAGACTTCTCACAATCCGGCTTATCTTCTCCGTACACTGGAGTCCGCCGTCAAACGCGCTTCGGGACAATTCAAGAGCGTCCTCATCAATGGGATGCACGGAGCGGGGAAACACACGCTGCTTGCCGCACTTTCTGACGCCCGCCCGTGTGTGTCGCTTCTCACCAACCGCGAGCGGCAGCTTGCCCAAGACGATCCGGAAGCTTTTCTCACGAAGCCCCCGCTCCCCGTCACGATCGAAGAGTTTCAGCGTGCTCCTGCCCTTGCCTCTAAACAACCCGCGCTTGAAAGCGCGGGGTTTCCTGACACGGTGCAGGCTTTCCC
>OMAQ01000473.1_pt1 | contig 21961 bp, 21 predicted proteins | sample 1673461 | NCBI WGS metagenome assembly OMAQ01 (sample SAMEA103958112, study PRJEB25191) | human gut metagenome | biome: human-associated habitat [ENVO:00009003]; feature: intestine environment [ENVO:2100002]; material: feces | place: Germany | collected 2013/2015
AAAGTATAGGGGAGGTTTCCCCTATTTTTGTATCGTCAAATTATATTTAATATCATGAAACATTGCTTTTTTGCGGTTGATTTGGGAGCTACCAGCGGCCGTACCATATTGGGAACATTTACTCCGCAGGGATTGGAATTGCAGGATGTAAACCGCTTTCCTAACCATCTGATCGAAGTCGGTGGACATTACTACTGGGATATTTACGAATTGTATCGTCACATTTTGGAAGGCTTGAAACTAGCTGCCCACATGGATGATGTACAGATAACTTCTATCGGAATTGATACTTGGGGAGTGGATTTTGTATGCGTCGGAAAAGACGGTAACCTGCTTCGTCAGCCATACGCGTATCGTGATCCTCATACGGTAGGTGCACCAGAAGCTCTTTTCTCCCGTATTTCGCGTAGTGAAGTCTATGGCAAAACTGGTATTCAGATTATGAATTTTAATTCACTTTTTCAATTAGATACTTTACGTCGCAATCACGACAGCGCATTGGAGGCAGCAGATAAAATTCTGTTTATGCCGGATGCATTAAGTTATATGCTGACCGGAGAGATGGTGACGGAATATACGATTGCTTCGACAGCACAGCTGGTGAATGCGCAGACACGGCGTCTGGAACCGGAGTTGCTGAAAGCGGTTGGACTGAGTGAGAAGAATTTCGGTCGTTTTGTATTCCCGGGCGAGAAAGTCGGGGTATTGACGGAAGAAGTACAAAAAATAACAGGACTGGGGGCAATACCTGTCATTGCAGTAGCCGGTCACGATACGGGTTCTGCGGTTGCCGCCGTTCCGGCATTAGACCGTGACTTTGCATATTTGAGTAGCGGAACTTGGTCACTGATGGGAGTTGAGACTGATAGTCCGGTGATTAATGCTGAAACGGAGGCGTTGAACTTTACCAATGAAGGTGGCGTGGAAGGAACCATCCGTCTGTTGAAGAATATCTGTGGAATGTGGTTGTTGGAACGTTGCCGTCTGAATTGGGGGGATACAAGTTATCCTGAATTAATCAGTGAGGCGGATACGTGTGAACCGTTCCGTAGTTTGATTAATCCGGATGATGATTGCTTTGCAAATCCTGCTGATATGGAAAAAGCCATTATTGAATATTGCCGGGTTACCGGACAACCGGTTCCGGAGAAACGCGGACAAGTGGTGCGTTGTATCTTTGAAAGTCTGGCTTTGCGTTATCGTCAGGTTTTGGAAAATCTGCGTTCACTCTCTCCACGACCTATAGAAACATTGCACGTGATTGGCGGAGGTAGTCGGAATGACTTGCTGAATCAGTTTACGGCCAATGCTATCGGAATTCCTGTGGTGGCAGGACCGTCTGAGGCGACAGCCATCGGTAATGTGATGATTCAGGCTATGGCGGCAGGTGAAGCAACGGATGTTGCCGGTATGCGCCGGTTGATCCATAGCTCTATTCCGTTAAAAACTTATCAGCCGAAGGATACGGAAGCATGGGATGCGGCTTATATCCACTTTAAAAATTGTGTTCGATAATTAATTAGATAACCGACAGAATAATCATTTTAATAAAAGAATATCATGAAAAAAGAAGAACTGATTCAGAAAGCGTATGAAATTGCTGCGGAACGTTATGCGGCAGTAGGTGTAGACACCGAGAAAGTTTTGGAAACTATGCAGGATTTTCACCTGTCACTCCACTGTTGGCAGGCTGATGATGTGACTGGATTTGAAGTGCAGGCAGGTTCATTGACCGGAGGTATCCAGGCAACCGGTAATTATCCGGGCAAAGCTCGTAACATTGATGAGTTGCGTGCCGACATCTTGAAAGCCGCTTCTTATATTCCAGGTACTCACCGCTTGAACTTGCATGAGATTTACGGAGATTTCCAAGGCAAGGTGGTTGACCGCGATCAGGTAGAACCGGAACACTTCAAGAGTTGGATTGAATGGGGTAAGGAGCATAACATGAAGCTTGACTTCAACTCTACTTCTTTCTCTCATCCGAAATCGGGCGATTTGTCACTCTCCAACCCTGATGAAGGTATCCGCCAGTTCTGGATTGAACATACCAAACGCTGTCGTGCTGTTGCGGAGGAAATGGGTAAGGCACAGGGTGATCCGTGTATTATGAACCTTTGGGTACATGACGGAAGCAAGGATATCACTGTAAACCGCATGAAATATCGTGCATTGTTGAAAGATTCTCTGGATCAGATATTTGCTACTGAATATAAAAACATGAAAGACTGTATTGAATCAAAAGTATTCGGTATCGGTCTGGAAAGCTATACAGTAGGTTCCAATGACTTCTACATCGGTTATGGCGCATCCCGTAACAAGATGGTAACTTTGGATACCGGTCACTTCCATCCGACTGAAAGTGTTGCCGACAAAGTATCCTCTCTTTTGCTTTATGTGCCCGAATTGATGTTGCACGTAAGCCGTCCGGTTCGTTGGGATTCAGACCACGTTACTATTATGGATGATCCGACAATGGAACTGTTCAGCGAAATCGTTCGTTGCGGTGCTTTGGACCGTGTACATTATGGTCTTGACTATTTCGACGCTTCCATCAACCGTATCGGTGCATACGTGATCGGCAGCCGTGCCGCACAGAAATGTATGACCCGCGCTTTGCTCGAACCGATTGCGAAATTGCGTGAATATGAAGCAAACGGACAGGGATTCCAGCGTCTGGCTTTGCTTGAAGAAGAAAAAGCGTTGCCTTGGAATGCTGTTTGGGATATGTTCTGCTTGAAGAACAATGTTCCTGTAGGTGAAGATTTCATTGCAGAAATCGAAAAGTACGAAGCCGAAGTAACTTCTAAACGATAAGTTATGGATATTTTAATCGGCTTGTTGATTATAGCCATCGGTAGCTTTTGCCAGTCCAGTTCATATGTACCTATTAAAAAGGTAAAGGAGTGGAGCTGGGAAAGCTTCTGGTTGATACAAGGTGTATTTGCCTGGTTGGTGTTCCCATTCTTGGGTTCACTGCTGGGCGTACCGCAAGGAGGCAGTCTGCTCGACTTGTGGGGAGCGGGAGGTGCCGGTATGAGCATCTTTTATGGTATATTGTGGGGAGTAGGAGGATTGACTTTCGGACTTTCCATGCGTTATCTGGGGGTTGCGCTAGGGCAGAGTATCTCGTTGGGTACTTGTGCCGGTTTCGGAACTCTTCTTCCGGCTCTTTTTGCAGGCACAAATTTGTTTGAAGGTAACGGGTTGATTCTGTTGTTGGGTGTTTGCATCACATTGGCGGGTATCGCTATTATCGGCTATGCCGGTAGCTTGCGTGCACAAAACATGAGTGAAGAAGAAAAACGTGCTGCCGTAAAAGACTTTGCGCTGACAAAAGGGTTGTTGGTTGCCCTCCTTGCCGGTGTCATGAGCGCTTGCTTTGCCTTGGGGTTGGATGCGGGAACTCCTATCAAGAATGCGGCTCTAGCCGGTGGAGTAGAAGGGCTTTATGCCGGTCTTCCGGTAATCTTCCTGGTTACTCTTGGCGGATTTCTGACGAATGCCGCTTATTGTCTGCAACAGAATGTGGCTAATAAGTCAATGGGTGACTATGCCAAAGGAAAAGTGTGGGGCAATAATCTGGTGTTCTGCGCCTTGGCAGGTGTGTTGTGGTATATGCAATTCTTCGGATTGGAAATGGGTAAAAGTTTCTTGACAGAAAGTCCTGTATTGTTGGCTTTTTCCTGGTGTATACTGATGGCATTGAATGTAACTTTTAGTAATGTTTGGGGAATCATTTTGAAGGAATGGAAAGGAGTATCAAATAAGACTATAACTGTGCTGATAGCTGGTCTGATCGTACTTATCTTCTCATTAGTGTTCCCAAATTTGTTTTAAAATTTATAGGTACGGATTACAGAGATTACGCAGTTTTTTATAACTTGCGGCGAAATCTGTGTAATCCGTATACAATTAAAAAATATATATAATGAAATCAATTTTAGAGAATCGTCCGGCACTTGCCAAAGAGGTAAATAAGGTGGCTGAAGTTGCCGGCTACTTGTGGCAGAAAGGATGGGCTGAACGTAATGGTGGTAATATCACTATTAATATCACAGAGTTTGTAGACGATGAAATCCGTCAGATGAAACCGATCAGCGAAGTAAAATCTATCGGTGTGACTCTTCCTTATCTGAAAGGATGTTATTTCTACTGCAAGGGAACTAATAAGCGTATGCGTGATTTAGCTCGCTGGCCGATGGAGAATGGTTCGGTTATCCGTATTCTGGATGACTGTGCCAGCTATGTGATTATCGCTGATGAGGCGGTGGCTCCGACATCGGAATTGCCTTCTCACCTGAGTGTGCACAATGACCTGTTGAGCAAAAACTCTCCTTATAAAGCATCTGTGCATACGCACCCGATTGAGTTGATCGCTCTGACACATTGTAAGAAGTTTCTGGAAAAAGATGTGGCTACCAATATGTTGTGGAGCATGATTCCCGAAACAAAGGCATTCTGCCCGCGTGGCTTGGGTATCATTCCTTATAAATTGCCTAGTTCTGTAGAACTGGCGGAAGCTACCATTAAGGAGTTGCAGGATTACGATGTTGTGATGTGGGAAAAACATGGCGTATTTGCAGTAGATTGCGATGCGATGCAGGCATTCGACCAGATTGATGTGTTGAATAAATCTGCTTTGATCTATATTGCAGCCAAGAACATGGGCTTCGAACCGGATGGTATGAGTCAGGAACAGATGGAGGAAATGACTGTTGCTTTCAATCTTCCTAAATAAAATAAACCAATAAACAACCATGAATCGCATTATTTTAAATGAAACTTCTTACTTCGGTGCAGGCTGCCGGAGTGTAATTGCTGTAGAAGCAGCCAGACGTGGCTTTAAGAAAGCTTTTTTTGTAACGGATAAGGATCTGATCAAGTTTGGTGTGGCTGCCGAAATCATTAAAGTGTTTGACGACAATCAGATACCTTACGAACTTTATAGTGATGTAAAAGCCAATCCTACTATTGCTAATGTACAGAACGGAGTGGCTGCTTACAAAGCTTCCGGTGCAGACTTTATCGTTGCTTTGGGCGGCGGATCTTCTATTGACACTGCTAAGGGAATCGGTATCGTTGTGAATAACCCGGATTTTGCCGATGTGAAGTCTTTGGAGGGTGTGGCTGATACCAAGCATAAAGCGGTACCTACTTTCGCACTGCCTACTACTGCCGGAACGGCTGCCGAAGTTACTATCAATTATGTGATTATCGATGAAGATGCACGTAAGAAGATGGTGTGTGTAGACCCGAACGATATTCCTGCTGTGGCTATCGTAGATCCTGAATTGATGTACTCCATGCCGAAGGGGCTGACTGCTGCGACGGGAATGGATGCCTTGACTCATGCCATCGAGAGTTATATTACTCCGGGTGCTTGGGCTATGAGTGATATGTTTGAATTGAAGGCGATTGAAATGATTGCACAGAATTTGAAGGCGGCTGTGGATAACGGTAAGGATGTGGCGGCCCGCGAAGCAATGTCGCAGGCGCAATATATCGCCGGTATGGGATTCTCGAATGTCGGTCTGGGAATTGTTCACTCGATGGCTCACCCGTTGGGAGCTTTCTATGATACGCCTCACGGAGTGGCAAATGCTTTGCTGTTACCCTACGTGATGGAATACAATGCTGAATCTCCGGCGGCTTCGAAATATATTCATATTGCGAAAGCAATGGGGGTAGATACTGCCGGAATGAGTGAGGCAGAAGGAGTGAAAGCGGCAATAGAAGCAGTGAAGGCTCTTTCGTTGAGTATCGGTATCCCGCAGAAGTTGCATGAAATTAATGTGAAGGAAGAAGATATTCCTGCTTTGGCGGTAGCGGCTTTCAATGATGTCTGTACGGGTGGTAATCCTCGTCCGGCTTCAGTAGCGGATATTGAGGCTCTGTATCATAAAGCATTTTGATTGATAGGAGAAAGCGTATGAAACGGGAAGCTTTTAAGATGTTCTTGAAACCCGGGTTCGAGAAAGAATATGAGAAAAGGCACGCAGCCATTTGGCCGGAGCTGAAAAAAATGTTGTCCGATGGTGGAGTATATGATTATTCTATCTATTGGGATAAAGATACAAATATTCTTTTCGCCTGTCAGAAAACAAGAGGAGAAGAGTCCTCGCAAGATATGGGAGCCAATCCGATTGTGCAGAAATGGTGGGATTATATGGCGGATATCATGGAAGTAAATGAGGATAATTCGCCGGTTACGATTCCTTTGCCGGAGGTCTTCCACATGGATTGATTAAAAAAAGAGTGCGTCGGTTGTATACGATGCACTCTTTTTTTGTACATTTGTCTGCTGTGGAAAACATTAAAGAAATCGTATGTAAGGATATGGGCATGACCGATGGTACAAGTTTAGGGCTTGAATTCAAGTATTTAATAGTAAATGACATGGACCGTAAGTTCGGTTTATGGGTGAATACAGTCGGCTATCAGTCTATCCCGCCCGATTCTCCTTACCCGTTGAAAGAGCATCCTTCCGGCTATTTTTTTAATGCGGAAAAAGGCAGGGTGCTTCGTGAATACCAGCTAGTTTATATTACTAAAGGACGCGGCCTGTTCTCATCCGATTCTACTCCAGAAAAGCAGGTTTGTAAAGGAAGGTTGATGGTGTTGTTTCCCGGACAGTGGCATACGTATCGACCATTGCGGCAGACCGGTTGGACAGAATACTATATCGGATTTGAAGGTCCGGCAATAGATGCGATTGTGGCTAATTCTTTTTTATCCCAAGAACAGCAAATATTGGAGGTGGGAATCAATGAGGAGTTGGTATCTTTGTTCTCCCGTGCTCTTGCGGTGGCCGAAGCGGACAAGATTTCCGCACAACAGTATCTTTCCGGCATTGTGTTGCATATAATCGGGATGATTCTTTCTATCTCTAAAAACAAGGTCTTTGAGATGAGCGATGTTGACCAGAAGATAGAGCAGGCAAAGATTATAATGAACGAGAATGTTTCGGGCAATGTTGATCCGGAAGAACTGGCGATGCGGCTGAATATCAGTTATTCATGGTTCCGCAGGGTGTTTAAGGAATATACTGGTTATGCACCGGCCAAATATTTTCAAGAATTGAAACTCCGTAAGGCAAAGCAATTGTTGGTAGGTACTTCTCAGTCAGTAAAAGAGATTTCTTTCTTCTTAGGTTTCCAATCTACTGAGTACTTCTTTTCATTCTTCAAAAAACGGACAGGGCTTACTCCGTTGGAATACCGTTCATTCGGGAGGGAAGAATAGAACCGAATAAAGTCGGGTCAATGTAAAAACCTGAGGGGTAAATTTATAAATTGTTATCTTTGTCTCCAAATTCATAGCTTATGGAGTTAAACGGTTATCGCCTTCTTCTTCCTGAAGGCACTTTAGATTACTTTGATCTTGTTGATGTGAAGGAAAGCGTAAATGAAGTTGTGATCTATCTTGAGGAGAAAAATATCGTTCCTGAGAAGTATACAGATCAGGATACTGAGAGTAAAGGCTTTTATGACCCTGTTATTGTTCAGGATTTTCCTCTCCGTGGCAAGAAGGTCTTCCTTAATATTCGTCGTCGTCGCTGGCTCTTAAAGAAGCATAATGAGTATATCTCTCGTAACTGGCGTATGGTGGCTGAAGGTACTCGTATGACGCAAGATTTTGCGTCTTTTTTAAAAGAACTATATTGATAGCTATCCGATCAGTTGCAAGCTCTTAGGTGTTTTATCTGGAGTTGACGGGGATTTATTGGAGCGTCAATACCGTAACCATCTAAGTGGTTATCTCCATTGGGACCAACTTGTTCATGCAGAGGATTGGCTACTATTCGAAAAGAATATCGGTGCTTATATCTGTATTGATGAAGTAGCCCTCTCGCGTGGAGAACTCTATACTGTACTGACCAATAAAGAAGCTCACGGTGGTAAAGGTAGTATGATTGCTATCATTAAAGGTACGGACGTTCATACGGTCACTTCTGTCCTGCTTAAGCTATCCCGTCGCCGCCGTTACCAAGTGCGCGAGATTACTTTGGATATGGCTCCTAACATGGAGCAGATTGCACGCATCTGCTTTCCTGCGGCCAAACGTGTTACCGATCGCTTTCACGTACAGAAGTTAGCTTATGAAGCGGTGCAAGAGATGCGGGTAAAAGCTCGCTGGGAGGCTTTGGATGAAGAGTCCACTCAGATTGCTTATGCAAAGGCCTGTGGAAAGATGTATCATGCACCTGTTTTCGCTAATGGAGATACAAGAAAGCAGTTGTTAGCGAGAAGTATTTATCTGCTTTACAAGAAGGAATCCTTATGGACTCAGTCTCAAAGAATACGGGCTGAAATTCTTTTCAAGGAATATCCCGATATAAAGAAAGGATATTATCTGTCTATGCGGTTAGGCTTAATCTATCATCAGTGTAAGTTTAAGGATATTGCTTTGACAAGGCTGGCAAGGTGGTATGATGAAGTAGATAAATCAGGGTTCCTCACCTTTGGAAGGGTCGCACGTTCTATACAAACACATTATCTGGATATAATCAATTTTTTTGAAAGGAGGGCAACCAATGCCGCAGCTGAGTCATTCAATGCTAAAATCAAAGCATTTAGAGCACAGTTCAGAGGAGTAAGAGATAGAGCTTTTTTCTTATATAGACTTGCTAAATTATATGCTTAAATATAAAATCCCTCAGATTGTTACGTTGACCCTACAAAAGAATGTGATGAAGGCTTTTATGATATGTATGATAACAAAAAAGGCTCGCTATCTGCGAACCTTTGTGCTCTTCGTCTTGGACTTGAACCAAGGACCCTCTGATTAACAGTCAGATGCTCTAACCGACTGAGCTAACGAAGAAGGTTTTTCTCTCAAATGCGGTGCAAAGATAATAGGTTTTTCCGAAATATGCAATATCTTTGCAGAAAAATTTTAGATAAATGGATAAAATAATTGGAATGGGCAATGCATTGGTTGACGTTCTTGTTACTTTGCAAGATGATTCGCTACTAGATGAGATGAGTTTGCCCAAAGGAAGTATGCAACTTATAAATGAAGATAAATTTCTGAAAATCAGTGGTAAATTCTCTGATATGAAAACGCATAAAGCTACAGGGGGAAGTGTGGGAAATACAGTCTTGGCATTAGCTAATCTAGGGGCACATCCGGGATTTATCGGAAAGATAGGAAACGATGATTTTGGGCAATATTTTAAAAAAAATGGTTTGAAGCAGGGAATTGACATGAAATTGCTCGCCGGTGATTTGCCTACAGGAGTGGCTTCTACTTTCATTTCACCGGATGGAGAACGTACTTTTGGCACTTATTTGGGAGCTGCTGCCACTATGAAAGCCGAAAATCTGACGTTGGATATGTTTAAGGGATATGCATATCTATATATAGAAGGATACTTGGTACAGGATCACGAATTGATTCTTCGTGCTATGCAATTAGGCAAAGAGGCTGGATTGCAGATCTGTTTGGATATGGCCAGTTATAATATTGTGGAAGGGGACCTGGAATTCTTCGATATTTTGATAACTAAATACGTGGATATTGTTTTTGCTAATGAGGAAGAGGCAAAGGCTTATACAGGCAAGGATGCATGGGGGGCTATCAATGAAATTGCTTCTAAATGCAGTGTTGTAATAGTAAAACTAGGTGCCCAAGGTTCATGTATAAAGAAAGGTACGGAATGCATCAAACTAGAGGTACCTCCGGTAAAAAAGCTCGTGGATACCACTGGTGCGGGAGATTATTATGCAGCAGGTTTTCTGTATGGGCTGACTTGTGGTTATTCTTTGGAGAAGTGTTCCATTATAGGTTCTATTTTAGCATCCAATGTGATACAAGTGGTGGGTACAACCTTATCAAAGAAAAAATGGGACGAAATAAAGTTAAATATAGAGGCCCTTCTACAGGCTTGAATAGAATAATGTATTAATTTGCGGTTCACAAATACATAAAGTGATGAAGTGGAATAGTAAGAAAATATTGTTAATGATTTGCGTGGGCCTGGCAGGTGGCGCTTTGTTTAGTTTTAATAAAGGTGATGACCGTAATTTCCAAATAGCAAAAAACTTGGATATCTTCAATGCGATATTCAAGGAATTGGATATGTTTTATGTTGATACTATTGATCCTGAGAAAGTGATAAAATATGGTATTGATGCTATGTTGGCGCAGACCGACCCTTACACGGAGTATTATCCTGAAGAAGATAATACACTAAAGGAAATGACTAGCGGAAAGTTTGGCGGTATCGGATCGGTAATACGTTATTATACTCCCCGAAAGCGTGTGGCTATTATTGAACCTTCCGAAGGAAGCCCTGCAGCCGAAATAGGATTGAAGGCTGGTGATATCATCATGGAGATCAATGGAAAAGATATGCTCCAGGGAGACAGAATTCCCAATGATCTGACCTCGTATGTCAGTGATAATTTGCGTGGTGAGCCGGGAACAACTTGTGTGTTGAAAGTTGAGAGACCTACTTCTGATAGTACTTACGTGCCAATGGAATTTAAAATAACCCGTTCTACCATCCGTACAAACCCTGTACCTTATTATGGAATAGTAGACAATAATGTGGGATATATCGTTATCAGTACTTTTGCTATAGAGAATTGTTCAAAAGATATAAAGAAGGCATTGATAGAATTGAAACAGCAAGGTGCTAAATCTATTGTTCTCGATTTGCGTGGCAATGGTGGTGGTTTGTTGGGGGAAGCGGTGAATGTGGTGAATTTCTTTGTACCGAAAGGGAAAGAAATTGTGGTAACAAAAGGCAAGATTAAACAAGCTGGTACCACTTACAAAACAATGAATGAACCGGTAGATACAGAGATTCCGCTGGCTGTGCTAGTGGACGGTTCTACAGCTTCGGCATCCGAGATTGTTTCAGGTTCCTTGCAGGACCTTGATCGGGCTATTGTGGTAGGAAGCCGTACGTATGGTAAAGGGTTGGTACAGGTTCCTCGTGAATTGCCTTATAACAGTAGCATGAAAGTAACTACTGCAAAATATTATATTCCCAGCGGACGATGCATTCAAGCTATTGATTATGCTAAACGTAATGCTGACGGGTCTGTGGCCCGTACTCCGGACAGCCTGACCAATGTATTTCATACAGCAGCCGGACGTGAAGTGCGTGATGGTGGCGGTATTCGTCCGGATGTGGAGGTGAAAGTTGAAAATTTCCCAAACATTATGTTTTATCTGCTTAATGATGATATGATTTTTGATTATGCTACCCAATATTGTATCAAGCATTCTCAGGTAGGGGAAGTGAAAGACTTTACAATAACAGATGCTGACTATGTTGATTTTAAGAAGATGTTACATAAGCGTAAGTTTACTTATGACCGTCAAAGTGAGAAGATGCTGAAGAACTTGAAAGAAATAGCGGAGTTTGAAGGATATATGGATGGGGCAAAAGAGGAGTTTGCTGCTTTGGAAACGAAATTGACGCATAATTTGGATCATGAGCTGGACAGGTTCTCGAAAGAGATAAAAGATGCTATTGCTCAGGAGATTTTGAAACGTTATTATTTCCAACGTGGCGCGATATTGCAACGCTTGAAAGATGATCCTGATCTGAAAAAAGCTATTGAGACATTGAATAATCAGTCTGAATATAGTAAGATACTTTCTGTTATGAAATAATCGAATGAGGGGCGGATGTACGAATCTGCCCCTCATTATTGTATCATGATATCATTGATGATGCTTTATTTGAACCGGGAAGTATCTATTGGTTTATGCTGTTTTTCTTTATACCCTCCGAACTTGTAGGTAAAGGATAAAGTTATGTTGCGTGAATAGTTGTTGGTGTGCATGTCCATGTATTGTCCTTTATTACGTAGTGTCACATCTATGTTGCCTTCCATCGAATTGAACAGATCATTGGCCTTCACTTGGATACTTGCTTTTTGGTTAGCAAAGTTCCAACGTATTCCGGTATGGATGGCCCAGATATGATTTAAATCATAACTTCCCTGGATAGATGGGCTCAAATAAAGTCCGGTCAGTTCCATGCGTATGTCCGGTTGGGTAGACAGCGTTAGGTTATTCTGTAACATTCCCAATCCAATCCATTTGCTGTGGTTGAAAGAAAGGTCGAAGAATTTATCACATTTCGCCTGCCTGTATTCTGCTTGTAGTGTGGCACGGCTGTCCAGCCAATGGCCTATTTTGAAGGGAATGATGGCAGTGGCTGAAAAACTTTGCTGATAATCCCAGTTTAAGGTTTTGTAAATCAAAGCCAGGCGTTCTGTGCTTTGATAGGCTAGTTGCTGAAATAAATCGGGTTGATAATCATAAGCCAGGCTGAAGATATACTTGTTCTTAAAAATATAATTCAGATTTGCGGAATAATCGGTGGATGGCTTTAACATTGGATTGCCTTGTACTTCTTCATAACCACTTATATAGCCGGTACTTTCGCTCAGATCCCAGTAGCTGGGATAGGTCTTATCTGATGTGAATGAAAGTTGTAGAATATGTGCTGGGGTCATTACGTATGTTAATTCGGTTGTAGGATAAGCCGCCCATGCATGATAACGGGCCGTTTTGTAATATTCTCCGGTTATGGACGCGCTGAAAGACAAATGTTCTCCCATGTTTTTGCTGAATCCGACGTAGAAGTCATATGTATATTCATTATAACGATTGTTTGTATTGAGTTCGCTCATGTCTGTTCCGTTTTGGGTATGATAGAACTGAGTATTATGGTCACTGGCATAAGTTAAAGAGGTGCCATAGTTTAAGGTCCACTCTCGTGGTAGTGTGTGTGACTGGTCTACGTATATTTTCCAGCGGTCTATTGTTTGTCCGCTAGTCGTGTGAAATTCGCTTGTTTGGTTCTTGTTGTCTTTGTTGGTGAATTGCTGATGACTTTCGGAATGGTAGGAGGTATAGTTTATTCCAGCTTTCATACCGAAGCTAGAGAGATAATCTAAAGCGATATTGTGCATTCGAGTCTCCTTTTTTGTCCGGTTGTCTGCGGTTGTGATGTTCCCGTCGGAATATGAATGATTATCGTTGTTAGGGTTGAAGACACCAGTATAGGCTAGATTGATATGAGCATTATCATTGAATTTATATTCAGCGCCTGTTCGTACATAATGTGTTATTCCTTTCCTGTCAATATCATTGTGTTGACAGATATCATATATATTATTTTTTAAGGTGTGATGTGAGTACGTGTCTGTTGTTTGTCTGTTTTGTTCATAATGGGTATTATATAGCAAGTCTATATTCCATTTAGGAGTGGTGTAAAGTAGGCTGATTCCTCCTTGTGTGCCATTTCTGTAATTGTATAGATATCCGGCATTAACTTCTCCTTGCAACCCGCTTTCTTCCGGACGATAAACTTTCAAAAGTAAGTTGATGGCAGCACCTCTTATATGATATTGCGGCGGTGTGCTATACATAATTTCTGCCTTTTCTACACGTGAAGCCGGAGTGTTTTTTAATAAAATGGTCAACTGTTCGTGACTCATTGTTGTGGGCCTTCCGTTTAAAATAATGTTCAGATTGTGTGTGCCTGCTAATGAAAGGTTGCCGTTTATTTCCTGTACACCGGGTAATTGCTGAAGGATTTCATAAGCATTGTTCACAATTCTATGTGTGGTGAGTTGTGACAGATCATACGATAATTTTCCTTCTTCCACTTTTACAAGAGGGCGTTCCCCTTTGACGATAACTTCGTCCAAAGCATAATCTTTACTTTTCAGGGTAATCGTGCCTGTGTCTTCTCCTGTAGTTGTCAATAAGAGGGTTTCGTACATGATGTGTTGGAAAATCAGCCGATAAGATGCTGGTTGCCGGTTGAACCTAAAGCAACCGGTGGTATCTGTGATTACGGCGTCCACGAAAGTAGAATCAATGGTTTGTAGGATGACGGTTGCACCGTCAATGGCTTGTGCATGGATGTTTATAACCTTTCCGGTAATGGTTTGTGCAGTGGTTGTTCCTATAACCCAAAATAAAAATAGCGATGTGATGATAAAATTTTGCTTTTTCATATCTATTTGTTTTTAATATTTTCTTTAACTTTGACGAAACAAAAGTAGGGAGACTTTTTTCCTTACCTGGTTAATAGCAGGTTAACATTACGTTAACAAAGTATGGATAGGATATAAGTGTATGACAATCAAACATATTCGTTGGGTGGCTTGTATTGGACTGTTGGCAATCATCAGTTTGCAGTACGTTTGGCTTGTAAATACTTATAAGCTAACTAAGGAAAGTATACAGTTCAGAAGCAATGAAGTATTTAGAGATGCAACGATGCGTGAGGTGTTTTATCGCATGGAAGTATATCAAGATTCTTTGCAAAAGAAGTATAAGGACAAAGATACTTCCATTATGGTTAGAATAAATCTGGATGAAGATTATGATTTTTTTGAGGATGGCAGAGGTGATAAAAATGTGAACCAATGGTTGATGTCCAATATGCAGGTTTCCATGCAAGAGATTGTCAAGAGGGATTATAAATTGTCTGTTTCTTTGTCAAGTTTAGATTCTATTTATCGGACAGGTCTTGCTGCCGAAGGATTGGATGCAGAGGTAATAACCTGTGTGACAGATTCGCTGGGGAATATTCTTAGAAGCTCCCGTTCCATACAGGTGGGGGATTATGGTTTGTTGAAAACCGGATTACAACCTATCAATTATAAACGCACGGAGAATCTTCAGGCTTTTATTGTTAATCCTTATTGGGTTATTTTCCAGCAGATGACCTTGCTCCTCATTGCTACTGTCTTGATGATGGCAATGATTGTCTATTGTCTTGTTTATCAGATTCGTATTATTGCCCATCAGAATAAAATAGCTAGAATGCGTGAGGATTTCTCATACGCCATGATTCATGAGATGAAGACTCCTCTTGCCTGTATCTTGATGGGGACCCGAATGTTGAAATCAGGAAAGTTGGATATTTATCCGGATAAACGTGAGAAGCATTTTCAGATATTGGAGGACGAGAGTGAACATTTATTGTCACTGACCAACAAGGTGCTGACGCTGTCAAAATTGGAAAATGCTCAATTGAGGCTTTGGAAAGAGGAGGTACAACTCCGTCCGATGTTAGAGGACCTCATTGAGAAATATACTGCTAAGGCAGATAAACCTGTACATTTCTCTCTTCGTTTGGAATCAGAATGGGTATATGCTGATGAAGAATTCTTGAAAGAAGCTATCGGTAATTTGGTAGACAATTCTATAAAATATTCAGGTGAAGAGGTGGAAATACAGATTTCATCCTTGCGCCAGGACCATAACTTTTATTTGATAAAGGTAAGAGATAACGGCATGGGTATTCCGTTGAAGGATCAGAGCCGTATCTTCGAGAAATACGAACGTGCTTCGGCTGCCGACCGCAGCCGTAAAGGCGGTGCGTCAGGCTTCGGATTGGGTTTGAATTATGTTTTCCGCGTGGCTGAAGCGCATGGTGGAAAAGTGTGTGTGGAAAGCATTGAAGGGGAGTATAGTGAATTTTTTCTTTTTTTGCCGAGTGGGGAGAAGAAATAAATATTTTTTAAGGAGGAAGATGATATGATAAAACTGTTGTTGGTGGAAGATGATGCCAATCTTTGTTATATTATTCGTGGTGGATTGGAGGATATGATAGGTGGATACGAGGTGATGACTGCTTCCAATGGCGAGGAAGGGCTGAGGATATGGAAGGAGCAACATCCCGATATCATTATTTCAGACATTGAGATGCCTGTTATGGATGGTTATGAAATGGTACGTCGTATCCGGGAAACGGATGGATTTATTCCCATTGTTTTTACCTCGGGCAGGGTTTCGCCTAAAGATGTGGTGAAAGGTTATGAATTGGGGGTGAATAATTATATTAAGAAACCTTTTTTGGCCGAAGAACTGGATGCGCATATTGGTGCTTTGTTGAAAATGAAGCGGGGAATGGGAGTCGCTAATGAAAGTGAGATTTATCGGATTGGTGAAAATTATACATTTGATGCTGTTCATGCAGTATTAAAGCATTCGTCGTGTGTACAAAAGACAATGACGGAACGCGAAGCGAAATTGCTTCAGATGCTTTGTAAAAAGAAAAATGAACTAGTAAGACGGGATGTTATTCTTTCAAGACTATGGGATACGGAGGATGATTTTTTTGCATCACGTAGTCTCGATGTTTTTGTTACTCGACTTAGAAAATTGTTTGCTGATGATGAACGGATACAGATAAAGACTGTGAAAGGAGTGGGGTTATGTCTTTCGGACAAAGGATGAATATGTGTAATATAACATTCATTGTAAGTTCTTTTGGCATTTTCCGGATACTAAACGTTTTTAAGCAACTCGAAAAGATGTGCATTGGTGAAATGACCGTTCTTGAAAATGGATTTTGTCATTATCCCGACTTTGTTGAAGCCGGCCTTTTCTAATACTCGCATGGAAGGAAAGTTGTGCTCAAAGACAAGTGCGAATATACGTATTGTATTCGTATAAGTGAAGTAATGGTAGATGGCTTCTTGTAATGCGTCGGTTACAATACCTTGGTTCCAATATTTTTCTCCGATAACATACCCTACTTCGGCATTGAAGCATTCCACATCTGTGCCTGGTGTAAATCCGATATTGCCTACGGCTTTTCCATTAACTTCAATACAAAAATCATGAATACCTTCTTTTTTCTTGATGAGGTCAATAAAGGTTTCTGCATGTTCCAGCCTGTAAGGGTGGGGGAATACATTGCGGCAATTGTCCCAAATCTTTTTGTTATTCAGTTCTTGAACTAATGAATGAGCGTCTTCTGTTTGCCAGGTACGTAGTGTGTACTTTTGCTTTTGTACAAATACAGCATGATAGCGTCTCATGGGGGTGCTGCAGAGTCCGTGGTAATTTTGTTTTTCTCCTACGACAGCAAATCCCAGACTCTGGTAGAAAGGAATGGCGTAAGTAGAAGAATTAACCGTGGTTTCAATGGAAGGATGAAGGGCGAAGACGTAGTGGAAAAGGGTTTTCCCTAATCCTTGCCTGTGATATTCAGGCTTGATAAAAAATAAGGAGATATGTTTACCATTATTTTTTATACCTAAAATGCCTGTTAGGACTTTATTGTTAAAACTACCGTAAAATGTGATTTCGTCTATATATTTTTCGTTATAAATAAAGCTTTTGAAAAATTCTAATCCCTCATCGTTGAAATCTTCTTTGCTGGTAATGGTGAAAACTTGCCAGGATAGTTCGATAGCTTTTGGGAGCTCACCTTTTGTGAGTAATCGTATTTTATTCATAGTGTGCCATATTTGTAAGTTAGTGTAAAAATAGGTAGAGCAGGTTTGTTCTTTGTAAGGTGAAGAAGGATAAAGGTGCATTTAAAAGCACTTTTATCCTTCTCTGGTTATTAATTAGAAATTATAGGCTACGCCAAGATTGAATACGGCTTGGTCTAGGTCGCTGATTAATTGGTATTTAATATCAAAGTTTAAACTCCAGCTTTTGTCTAAGTCAAACTCCATACCTGCCCCTAAATTAACTCCAAATTTTCCATCACTTCCACTGACATCGTAATCGCCTACTTTTCCTAAATCCAAATGCCAGTTAGTGTATGTAAATCCTGCTAATGGATATAAACTTACATTGCTTGCTATGGGAAAAAGGTAGTGGATATTTGCGTTGATGTCAAACATGCTAAGTCCATCATTTTTAAAGAAGTAATTCATAGACGGCTCTATTCTGATTTGATCAGTAATATTATATTGATATTTCAGACCAAGACCAATACTCTCTATTTCAGTTCCATAACTTAGATTACCACCAATAGCTTGCTTTCCTTTTTGTGCAAAAACAGAACTAAAACTTAAAAGCGTCATGCATGCTGCAATAATAATTTTTTTCATAATCAATCATTTTAAATGAATACTAACTTTTCTTTATATGTAGAATTATTTTTCTTCCTCCTTAAACCAGGAAGCATACATTAAATATCCATTGGCAATTTTCTGATTGAGCTCTTTGCTCTGTGCCTCGGGAATTTTTTTGACGAATTTGGCTGGAACTCCTGCCCATAGGCTTCCAGGTTCGATGATGGTGTTACTGAGTACCAGCGCTCCGGCAGCTACAATAGCTCCTTCACCTACGACCGCATGGTCTAGTATGGTAGAGCCCATTCCAATTAGAGCGCCGTCTTTTATAGTCGCACCATGTATGGTTACATTATGTCCTACAGAAACATCATTCCCGATTTCTACAACTGATTTTTGATATAGTGTGTGTACTACACTGCCATCCTGGATATTTACGCGGTTGCCTATGCGGATAGCATTAACATCGCCGCGTAATACGGCGTTAAACCAAATGCTGCAATCTTTTCCGATTACAACATCACCAATAATAGTGGCATTATCGGCTAAATAACAGTTTTCGCCGATTTTTGGAGTGAATCCTCTTACTGATTTTATAAGTGCCATAATTAATTTCTACCGTTTTAAAGGAGATGTTACTTCTTTTAACCACTCGCGTTCCTCGTTGTTCAATTCCGGGCTCAAACAATTGTAAACTTTTTCATGATATTGGTTGAACCATGTTATTTCTTCATCGCTCAGCATATCTGTTAGGATGGCTTCTTTGTCAATAGGGCAGAGGGTAAGTGGTTCGAATTTATAGTAAGTACCGAATTCTGTCTCTTGTGACGGAACAATTAACATGGTATTTTCCGTACGTACTCCATGACGGCCGGCTTTATATATACCGGGCTCGTTGGTTACTGTCATGCCTGGAACAAGTAAGGCCGGCATGTGGTTCATGCGGAATTGGTGAGGACCTTCGTGTACATTCAGAAAACAACCTACACCGTGGCCTGTTCCATGCAGGTAGTTGATTCCGGCTTTCCACATAGGGAGGCGGGCCAGCGCATCTAGTTGTGTTCCGCAAGTTCCATGTGGAAATTGAGCCATTGAGAGTTGGATAAATCCTTTTAAGACTAATGTGTAATCCGTTTTTTCTTCTTTCGTGAGCGCTCCTAAAACGATGGTACGGGTAATATCAGTTGTTCCGTCCAAATATTGTGCTCCACTGTCCAGCAGCAGCATACCTTCAGGTTTTAAGGGGATATCGGTTTCGGGGCTTGCTTCATAGTGAACAATAGCGCCATGAGCTTTATATCCGGCAATGGTGTCAAAACTGATACCATTGAAGTAGTCTTGTCCGGCACGGAATTCGTATAATTTCTTATCTATACTTATTTCGGTTTCATTTCCAGTAGAAACAGCTGTTTTCAGCCAGCGGAGAAATTTAACCATGGCTATTCCGTCGCGTTTCATAGCGCGATGGAAGCCTTCTATTTCCGTCTCATTCTTTACCGCTTTTAAAAAAAGTACAGGTGAAGGAGCTATTTCTATTAAAGAATGGGTGCAGGCTGCTGCATGAATGGCTGCGTTGATACTAGCTGACAACAGGAGTTTGCCGGTAAAATCTTTTAAATCTTTTTCAATTGTTGAATAAGGCCTTACTTTAATTTCGTTTTCTGTTAGATAGTCTTTTACTTCATCTGACAGTTTATTCTCTATTATATATAAGGTGGAACTATATTCCGTGATGAGAAGGTAACTCACAAAAACCGGATTGCAGTGTACGTCACTTCCCCGCAAGTTTAGAGTCCATGCCACTTCATCCAGTGCAGAAATTAGAATGCCTGTGCAACTGTTACGACGGATTGCTTCTCGTATTTGAGTGATTTTATCCTTGCAACTGAGACCGGCATATTTCAATTCATGTATAAAAACTTTGTTGTCGGGCAATGCAGGCCGGTCTGTCCATAATTCATTGAATGGATCGGGAGTAAGGGTTAAGTGTATCTGTTTTTTTTCTAATTCTTTCTGTAAGTTGCTTGTTTCTTGATAGCTGTTAACCCAACCGTCTATACCCACATTATCTTCTGAATTCAATACACAGCCCAACCACTCTACAATGGAAGGAGTTTCCGGTAATCGTTCTTTGAATAAAGTAATGCCTGTGTTTTCCAATTGTGCGGTCGCTTGAAGAAAATAGCGTGAATCTGTCCAAAGTCCGGCTTTATCCAGTGTTACGACAACCGTACCTGCCGAACCTGTGAAACCTGATATCCATTTACGTGCTTCCCAATGTTTGGGGATATACTCTCCCGAGTGGGGGTCCGTACTGGGGATAATAAAGGCTGAAAGCTTGTGTTTACGCATGAAATTGCGCAGACTAACTATTCTATTTATAATTTCCGATTTCATTTTAATAGGTTTATAATGGTTTGTACTGGAAAGCAAAGATACGATTTCTAGATTATTTTAAATAAATAATTGCGGAAAGTTTTGTAAATAAAGAAAGTATGTGTAATTTTGCGCCGCAATTTGACTATCGGAAAATATTAATAACAACATATTTAATAATTAAAAACAATGATTGTAGTACCAGTAAAAGAAGGCGAAAACATTGAAAAAGCGCTGAAGAAGTTCAAAAGAAAATTTGAGAAAACAGGTGTTGTAAAAGAACTAAGAGCTAGACAGCAGTTCGACAAGCCGTCTGTATTGAACAGACTGAAAAGAGAACGTGCTATCTATGTTCAGAAACTTCAGCAAGTAGAAGAATAATTAAAAACTCGCACATTCTTTGAATAATTGAATTCTTTTTCATATATTCGTTGCTGAATTGATAAGCGACGTTTCTTATGATGACAGACTCTTTTTTGGATTATCTTCGATTTGAAAAAAACTATTCTGAAAAAACAATAGTTAGTTATGGAATAGATCTGATCAAGTTTGAAGAATACATCAGGGGAAAAGATGAGAATGTCGATTTTACAACGGTAGATGCTGATTTGGTTCGTGGTTGGGTGATGAACCTGATAGAGGACGGATATACATCTGCTTCTGTAAATCGGAAACTGAGTTCACTCCGATCGTTTTATCGTTTCCTTCTAAAGAAAGGTGTGATAGGGGAGGATCCGATGTTGAAAATCATTGGTCCGAAAAACAAGAAACCTCTTCCTGTATTTCTGAAAGAACGTGAAATGGACCGACTTTTGGATGATGTTCCTTTTAAGGAGGATTTTACAGGTTGTCGGGATAGAATGGTATTGGAAATGTTTTATGCTACAGGCATGCGGCTTTCCGAGTTAATAGGGCTGAATGACGTGGATGTCGATTTCTCTGCATCTCTGATAAAAGTGACAGGGAAGAGAAATAAACAGCGGTTGATTCCTTTCGGTGAAGAACTGCGAAGGGCGATGTTTGTTTATTTGAAGATAAGGAATGAAGTGTTACCTGGAAAGGCTGGGGCGTTCTTTGTTTTAAAGAACGGAAAACGGATGTATCCTGGAAAGGTATATCTTTTAGTGAAACGGAACCTTTCAAAAGTGGTATCGCTGAAAAAAAGAAGTCCGCATGTGTTGAGGCATACTTTTGCAACTGCTATGTTGAATAATGAGGCAGAGTTGGGCGCAGTGAAGGAATTACTGGGTCATAGTAGTCTGACTACAACGGAAATTTATACGCATACGACTTTTGAGGAACTTAAAAAAGTTTATGAACAAGCTCATCCAAGAGCGTAAAAAAAAGGAGGTATTTATGGAAGTTAGAATTCAAGCCATTCATTTCGATGCAACAGAAAAACTTCAGGATTTTATTCAGAAGAAAACTGCTAAGTTAGAAAAGTATTGTGACGATATAAATAAAGTGGAGGTGTCATTAAAAGTTGTAAAGCCTGAAACTGCGATGAATAAGGAGGCTAGTATAAAAGTGCTGGTGCCTAATGGTGAATTTTTTGCAGAAAAGGTGAGTGATACATTTGAAGAGTCGGTTGATGTATGCGTAGATGCGCTTTCTAAGCAATTGACAAAATATAAAGAAAAACTGCGCGGTAAATAAAAAAAATCGCTGAAAGTTTTTGAGATTTAAAATAAATATCTAACTTTGCAGCCGCTTAACCATTCAAGGCGGAATGGTTGCGAAGTTAGATATGACAAGCCTCTTTAGCTCAGTTGGCCAGAGCA
>OMAQ01000474.1_pt1 | contig 21959 bp, 17 predicted proteins | sample 1673461 | NCBI WGS metagenome assembly OMAQ01 (sample SAMEA103958112, study PRJEB25191) | human gut metagenome | biome: human-associated habitat [ENVO:00009003]; feature: intestine environment [ENVO:2100002]; material: feces | place: Germany | collected 2013/2015
TAATGGCGGTCATTAGAAATAACAAGAAGTTTTTTTCTAATGACCGATTTGGGTTAAAGCAGCTTCAGATGAAGGCATGATGGTAATTCTCCGTCCTGGTCCTTACGCTTGTGGTGAATGGGAGTTCGGTGGCTATCCTTGGTGGTTGCAGAAAGTGAAAGGTATGGAGATTCGTACCTACAACAAGCCTTTTCTTGATTCTTGCCGTGTTTATATCAACCAGCTCGCTGCTCAAGTCAAGGATTTCCAGGTCACGAAGGGTGGCCCAATAGTAATGGTTCAAGCTGAAAACGAGTTTGGCTCATATGTTGATCAACGTAAGGATATCCCCCTTGAAGCTCATCGTAAGTATAGTGCAGCCATTCGTCAGATGCTGTTGGATGGAGGCTTTAATATTCAAATGTTCACTTCCGACGGTTCTTGGCTTTTCAAGGGTGGTACAATAGAAGGTGCGTTGCCCACGGCCAATGGCGAAGATAACGTGGACAATCTCAAAAAGACAGTGAACCAGTATCATCGCGGAGTTGGTCCTTATATGGTCGCTGAGTTCTACCCTGGCTGGCTCGACCATTGGAATGAACCGTTCCAGAAAGTTTCCGCTGACCGTGTTGCCAAACAAACAAAGAAATATCTTGACGCAGGTGTCAGTTTCAATTTCTACATGGCGCATGGCGGAACCAATTTCGGCTTTACTTCTGGCGCCAATTATACAAACGCCCGCAATATACAGCCAGACATCACCAGCTACGATTATGACGCTCCGATTAGTGAGGCCGGATGGGTTACACCAAAATTTGATGCCGTGCGCAGCGTTATCAAGCAAAGCGTAAAATATGCCGTGCCAGCGGTGCCACAGCGCATTCCTGTCATAACTCCTATAATCAAGTTGCAAAATACTGTCGGCCTGTTTGACATCATAGAGTCAGAAAATCCAGTTGAGAGCGACACGTTGCTGACCTTTGAAGATATGAATCAAGGTAATGGCTATATGCTTTACCGTCGTCGTTTCAACCAGCCGATAAGTGGCATGATGCATGTTCCTGGCATAGCAGACTTTGCCACTGTGTATGTCAATGGCGAGAAAGTGGGCGAGCTCAACCGTCTCACAGGCAAGGATAGCCTGCAGGTATCAGTGCCGTTCAACTCTACTCTTGACATCCTTGTGGAGAACTTGGGCCGTATAAACTATGGCGCGCGTATAAACTCAAACCTCAAGGGCATCACAGAGCCTATAACAATCAATGACAACGAGATTACAGGCAACTGGCAGATTTATGGTATCCCAATGGATAAGATGCCTGTGATGCCAAAGATGCGCTCGCCTTATGTGAAGGGTCAGCCGACACTTTATTTTGGCACGTTTGAACTTGACAAGGTTGGCGACACGTTCCTTGACATGGAAAAATGGGGCAAGGGCATTGTCTTTGTCAATGGCGTTAATCTCGGTCGCTACTGGAAGGTAGGCCCTCAGCAAACGCTCTATCTTCCCGGCTGCTATTTGCACAAAGGCCAGAACACCGTGGTGGTGTTTGAGCAGCTTAATGATGAGAAAAAGGCAGAACTGGTTGGCGTAGACACACCAGTGCTTGATCGATTGGTGAAAGAATAATACATGTTTTAAACATATCCTTAAATCCTATGAAGAAATCCTATTTCGCAATCGGCCTCTTGGTACCATTCGCAGCTCAAGCTTATGGTGCCAAGAAGGCGAAAGCCAACAGTGACCCTAAAAAGCCAAACGTAATTATCATCCTCGCCGATGACCTTGGCTACGGAGACCTTGGCTGCTATGGCGCAAAGAACGTTAAGACCCCAAATGTTGACCGTTTGGCTCAACAAGGCATACGCTTCACAGACACGCACGCCGTGGCTGCGACAAGTACGCCTTCAAGATATTCGCTTCTTACGGGCGAATATGCTTGGCGACGCCCAGACACTGATATTGCTGCTGGCAACGCCGGCATGATAATACGTCCGGAGCAATACACGATGGCAGATATGTTCCGCAGTCAGGGGTACCGCACTTGCGCAATCGAAAAGTGGCATCTTGGACTTGGAGATAAGGCAGGGACACAGGATTGGAATGCGCCGTTGCTTGCCTCGCTTGCCGACTTGGGTTTCGATTACCATTATATCATGGCGGCCACGGCCGACCGTGTGCCGTGTGTGTTTATCGAGAATGGTAGTGTTGCCAACTGGGACCCTGCCGCGCCAATAGAGGTGAACTATGAGCATAATTTCCCAGGCGAGCCGACAGGCAAAGACAATCCGGAACTGTGCTATAACCTGAAGTCGAGCCATGGTCACAACATGTCGATAGTGAACGGCATAGGCCGTATCGGCTTTATGAAAGGTGGCGGCAAGGCATTGTGGAAAGACGAGAACATCGCCGACTCAATAACGTCGCATGCTATCAACTTCATAAAAGCAATAAGGACAACCCGTTCTTCATGTATTTCGCCACAAACGATGTTCATGTGCCTCGTTTCCCGAACCAGCGTTTTCGCGGGAAGAGCGGCATGGGACTCAGAGGCGATGCCATAGTACAGTTCGACTGGTCTGTGGGACAGATAATGTCGACGCTGGAAAAACTCGGGATAGCGGACAACACTCTGATACTGCTAACGAGTGATAACGGCCCCGTGGTTGACGATGGATACCAAGACCGTGCCGAAGAGTTGCTTAATGGCCATGAGTCTTCTGGACCATGGCGTGGCAACAAGTACAGTGCGTTCGAGGGAGGCACCTGCGTGCCGGCTATCGTGTGCTGGCCAGGCAAGGTGAAAGCCGGGCAGACCTCAGACGCGCTCGTGTCGCAAATAGATTTCTTCCGTTCGTTCAACAGTCTTGTCGGCGCGCGTTTGCCACAGGGAAGCGCTCCTGACAGCCAAGACCAAATAAAGACACTGCTTGGTGAAGACACTGTCGGTCGTGATTATGTCCTTGAGTTATCATGGAACCACGTGCTTTCTGCTCGCACGAAGAAATGGAAGTACATTGAGCCTAATGACGGTCCAAAGATGATAACATGGGGACCGAAGATAGAGACAGGTAACTGTCCTTAGCCACTGCTTTATGACATCAGTTCAAGCAAGTGGGAAAGCGACAATGTTGCCGAGAATACCCCGCAGGTGGTATACGACATGCAGAAAATCTTGCGTCGCGAACGCCAGAAATAAAATAATCACATGCTTCAGCTCGTTCTATTAATGTATGAACTGGATTGATAAGATAAGACGAGTGAAGATTGTTTTCGTGCTGACGGCTATTCTTGTAGCCATCAGCTCGCTTTTCGTCTCCAAGACGCTTACCGACAACTTGAAGCGGGAAGAACAGGGACGCATGGAAGTGTGGGCGGAAGCGATGAAGTCGCTAAGTAAGGCTGACGGGAACACCGACCTCAGTCTCGTGTTGAAGGTGCTCAATGAGAACGATTACATTCCCGTGATTTTACTCGACCGTCGCGGCAACGTCACAGACTATCGCAATGTTAGTCTTCGTGGCGCCAATCGTGCTGACAGCTTGCGCGACGCACGCCAATTGGCGCTAAACTGGATTACCGAAGGACACGTCATCAGGGTGACAATAGATAACGTTGACAATAGTTATATTAACGTATGCTATGACGAGTCGCTCATCCTCAAGCGTCTCACTATTTTCCCGTTCGTACAGCTTGCCGTGGTCGTCATCTTCGTAGTCTTGGCGGTGTTTGCCCTTCTTGCTTCAAAACGCGCTGAGCAGAACAGGGTGTGGGCAGGCTTGTCGAAGGAGACGGCCCATCAGCTCGGCACGCCCATCAGCTCGCTTATGGCATGGGTGGAAGTGCTGAAAGAGGAATATCCCGACGACACTCTTATTCCGGAACTTGACAAGGACGTCAGCAGGCTGCGACTTATCAGCGACCGCTTCTCGAAGATAGGGTCTAAGCCAGAACTTGCCATGGTGAGCCTGCAAGAAGTGCTGGCCCACGTAGTGGATTATATCGATCGCCGCACGAGCCACAATGTGGTCATTCGGTGTCAATTACCCGACCATGACGTGATGGTCAACATCAATGCCGCCCTCTTCGAGTGGGTCATCGAGAATCTTTGTAAGAATGCGGTGGATGCCATGAACGGAGGGCCGGGAAAGATAACGATTGTCGTCACGGACAGTGCGTATAAGGTGGCAATAGAAGTGACCGACACGGGGAAAGGCATCAGCAAGAAAAACCTGAAGACGGTGTTCAAGCCCGGTTTCACCACGAAGAAGCGGGGCTGGGGGCTGGGGCTGAGCCTCGCCAAGCGCATTGTGGAGCAGTATCATAAGGGGCGTATCTTCGTCAAGAGCTCTGTCGTTGGACAGGGCACTACATTTAGGATCGAACTGCGGAAATGATTTCTTCCATCAGACAAAAAATAATGTAAACTTAACATCCTTATGTAAAGATATGTTCATAGAACTTGTTACCTTTGCAACAATTATTCCTATGATGGATCATGATATGCAAAATATTGTTCCCGAACCTGTGCTGATTCAACAATTGAAAGCGTCTTCCGAAAAAGCCTTCGACGAGATATACAATCTTTATGCCGGCAGGCTATACGCTTTCTGTATGAAATATATAAAAATAAGAGAGGATGCAGAAGAGATTGTGAAGGATGTCTTTGTCAAGTTGTGGAAAATACGCAAAACAATCCGTCAGCAGCAGTCGCTGAAAGCTTTATTGTTCACGATGGCGCATCATGCTATCATTAGCTCTTATCGACAAACGCTCAGCTCCCCGGAATATGCGGCGTTTGTTTCGATAAGGGAAAGGAGCGATGCATCTGATGCTTCGTCTCTTGTTGAGTATAATGAATTTGTGGATCATTTGCATCATGAAATGTCCCTTCTGCCCAATACTCAACAACAGGTGATCTATCTTTCTAAATATGAAGGGCTTAGTAATGAGGAAATAGCCCAAAAACTAAATCTAAGCCGGCAAACAGTCAGAAACCAGTTGTCAGTCGGGCTAAAGGCTCTTCGACGCAGCCTTCTTCCTCTTTCAGCTCTGTTTTTGTTTTTTATGAGTTGATTTAACACTTGGGCGAAGTACGAATTTTTACTAACTGCGTCTTATATTAAACACCATAATGATGATGAATATGAAATCGTTGGAAAAGCAATATATCGAAGATACAATTACTTCAGAAGAACTTGAAAGCCTCAGGTATCAGGTCGATAATCAGACTGATGAAGAGCTTTTCAAGGATTTGCAGGCACAATGGATGGATGATGACAATGCCGGGACCGCTGATGCTGATGCTGTACGTATGATAAAGAAGCGTGTGGATATTAGGTTGGGCCGGGAGCGCTCCATTCTTCGTTCCACTTTTATGCGGATATCCTTACTCTCAGCAGCTGCTCTTATTCCTTTCTTGATAGTGACGACTGTCCTTCTTTATCGGCAGAATAAAGATTTGTCAGCCAATGTGGTGACATTCACCACGGGCAGAGGGGAAAAAGCCACTGCCACTCTTCCTGACGGCACTACGGTGATGCTAAATTATAATTCCCACTTGCGCTATAAGACTTCCGATTTTAACAGTAAGAATAGGAGTGTGGATTTTGAAGGTGAAGGTTGGTTTCATGTCGTTAAGAAATCAGGAAGCCCGTTCTATGTGAATAGTCGTGGATTGCAAGTGAAAGTGACAGGCACGCAATTTGATCTCTGTGCACGGCGGAATCAATCGGTAGCTACATTGATGTTGTCTGAAGGGCATGTAGCGTTGACCTCTTTGGTCAGTGGCCAGACCATGGCTCTTCATCGCGGCCAGATAGCTTCATTGGATTATGCGAGCGGTAAATTGTCGATAAACCGTTCTATGGATACCCTTTCAGCCACGAGTTGGCAGCGTGGGCTTCTTTCTTTTCACAATACTCCTTTGCAAAAAGTCGTGGCTCAGGTGAAAGGCGTGTATGGAGTAAGAATAACCATAGTAGGGAATGCTCATCCCAATAATTTCACGGGTGCCTTGCCTATGAATAATATTGATGAAGCTGTCATAATACTTTGCAAGGCTTATGGCATGCGTGCTACCTATCGTAAGAATAGCATTCTATTACGACCAGTATCCGTGAGCAAAAACCAATAATGAACATTGGGACTGGTGCGGAAGTTCATGGCTGACCACCAATTTTTCTATGCAAAAAGTTAAAAGTCAGGATAGCGTGAATGGTGTGAACAAGATTGCGGCCGGGAGGTTCTAAGGGCGAAAAACGGCCTAAAGTTTTTTAAGATTTCTTTGGTACGATTGAAAAAATTATGCGTCTGCCTTTATTGACAATAGTATATTAATCTTTAATTTTTTATTATTAATCTAAGCAACATGGAAAAAACATTTTTTCAGCGGTGTTGTCTAACAATTTTTGCATGCCTGTGTTGGATGTCGGTTAATGCGCAGCAGACGGTTACCGTCCGGCTACGCAAAGCCACGCTGGTGCAGTTGTTCAAAGCTATCGAACAGCAGACGAGCTACGTATTCTCGTATCAGTCAGGCATAGTTGGCAATGGTAAAACCATATCTATTGAGCGAAGTAACGCACAAGTATCGTCAGTTCTTGATGAAGCTCTGCGAGGAAGTGGTCTGACTTATGATATTGTGTCGTCGCATAGTATCGTCATATCAAAGCAGAAGGCAAAGTCCAGTGGCACCTCTCAACACCGTGGTGCCGTGCAAGGCTCTGTTCGGGGAGTAGTGACCGATTCGAATGGAGATCCGGTGATTGGTGCGAGCGTGAAGAGCCAGGGGGGCCGTATCGGTGCCGTGACAGATAATGCCGGTCGCTTTGAGTTAGCTGTTCCTGAAGGAACGGTTCTCGAGATATCTTATATAGGTTTTATGACGAAGACCGTAAGGGCTACGGGTCGTTCACTCAAAGTGACTCTTTCTGAGGACACCAAGCTCATGGACGAGGTTGTTGTCGTGGGATATGGAACGCAGAAAAAGGTCAATCTGACAGGAGCTGTGGATCAGATTGATAATGAGGTCCTGAAAAACCGCCCTTCTGCCAACCTCTCTCAGATGCTTGAAGGTGCGGTGGCTAATCTGAATATCCAGCTTGCAGATGGTAAACCAGGGCGAGGCTCTACGTTCAATGTCCGTGGCGTAGGATCTATCAACGGCGGGAGTGCGTTGGTGTTGATAGACGGCGCACCGGGTAATGCCGATATGCTCAATCCTGATGATGTTGAGAGTGTGTCGGTTTTGAAGGATGCTGCCTCTGCTGCCATTTATGGTTCAAGGGCACCTTACGGTGTGGTCCTTATAACGACCAAGGGTGCCAAGAAAGGTAAGCCAGAAGTAAACTACTCCTCTGAATACACTTTCCAAACTCCGCAGAATGTCCCCGACCTCGTCACGGATGGTTATGAGTGGGCACAGCATTTCTATGATGCGCGATATGGCTATTACCATAAGAACCCGACAAGCATGAACACAAGTCAGAAGTTCTCTATGGCTTGGCTTGAGGAGTATAAGCGCCGCCATGATGAGGGTGATTTTGGTACTGTCATCTCTGATGGTTCTATATTCGCTAAGAACAGCTATGTCTATTATCCGGAGGGAACCGACTGGTACGATCTTCTTTATAAGGATCATACATTCACTACGACTCAGAACGTGAGCGTATCCGGGGCCGACGGCAAGTTCTCTTATTATGTCTCCGGGCGCTATTTCAACTATGGAGGATTGTTTAATAGTGCTACCCAGACGGATAAATACACAAAATATAATTTTCGTGCAAAAGCCGGATACCAGGCAACAAAATGGTTGAAGTTGAGCAACAATATGTCGTACGGTTTTTCCAAATATTATAATCCGATCAATTATTCGGATAATGGCGGAACCGTATGGCGTAGCATCAACGATGAAGGCCATCCTACGGCGCCTTTGCGGAATCCAGACGGCACTTTCACTTCCGTTGCGATTATTGGCGGTGTAGCTGATCTGCTCTATGGCAAAAGCGGAATAGACACGCATACAAAGGTCTTGAAGAATACAACCTCTGCTGATCTGTCCTTCTTGAAAAATACGCTCAGGTTTCACGGCGACTTTACCTTTTATAATTCTAGGAGTGACAGTTATAAGAAGTTAGTGAAGACTCCTTATTCGCAGGCAGTAGACAGCTTTGGAGAAAGTATCCTCAGCTATACTTCATACGGGACCATGACCAATCTGGCCAAGACTTGGTCGAAAACGGATACTTATGTATCCAATATCTGGGGTGAATATGAGAACACGTTTGCTCAGGATCATAACTTCAAGGCAATGGCGGGATGGAATTATGAGAAGAGCTCCGCAGAAACGCTCTATGGTTATAACAGTGATTTGTTGACAGATGACGTTACATCTCTTTCTTTGGCCATGAGCAGCACCAACCGCAATATCTATAACACGTATTCAGCCTATCAGTATGCCGGTCTTTTTCATCGAATCAACTATAACTGGAAGAACCGTTATCTGGTAGAGTATGACGGACGCCTCGACGGATCGTCCAAGTTTTCTTCTAACAAGCGTTGGCACTATTTCCCATCAGGATCAATAGGCTGGCGTGTGACGGAAGAGCCTTGGTTCAAAGTAAACCCATCTGCAGTCAGCAATATTAAGCTGCGTTTCTCTATTGGCTCACTGGGCAACGCCAACGGATTAGGAAATTATCAGTATAAGCAAATCATGAGTGTGGCAAAATCGGGATACGTTCTTAACGGAACCCGGCAGAATTATGTTTCGCGGCCTGCTGCCGTTCCTGAGAGCCTGACGTGGGAAAAAGCTACCACGTACGACTGGGGTATGGATGTAGCGTTCCTCAAGGATCGCCTTTCGGCCACATTCGATTACTATCTAAGAAAGACTACAGGCATGATTACCTCTGGCCCGACCGTCCCGGATGTGTTTGGTGTTGCTTCTCCCCGAGGAAACTATGCAGACCTTTCAACACGGGGTTGGGAACTTACGCTGCAATGGAAGGATCGGTTCAACATGGCCGGTCGCCCATTTAATTATTCTGTTCGTGCAACTCTTGCTGATCACTATTCTGTCATCGACAAGTACAATAACGCAACGATGTCTCTCACGACAAGCAATGGCGGCGGTTATTATAAAGGGAAGCGCCTTGGTGAGATATGGGGATTCGTGATTGATGGCTTGTATCAGAGCCAGGCGGAGATAGATGAGGATATGGCTAAAGCTAATGCGGCCGGGCAGAAGCGTTACAATACGCTCATGCAGAACTCCAAAGACTGGAAGATGTATCCAGGTGATGTTCGTGTAAAGGATCTCGATGGAAATGGCTACATCTCTCGTGGAAAGAATACGGTAGATGATCCGGGTGACCGTAAAGTGATAGGAAACACGGAGGCCCGATACATCTATAGCTTCGGGTTCAATGCTGATTGGAATGGCATTTATTTGAGCGCGTTCTTCCAGGGCGTAGGCAAACAAGACTGGTATCCTTCCAGTGAGAGCCCGTTCTGGGGACAGTATAACCGCGAATACAATCAGATGCCTAAATGGATGGAAGGCAACTACTGGACTGAAGATAATACGAGCGCTTATCTTCCGCGCTATGCTTCCCGCTATAAGGTTTTCTACCAAGGCAACCAATATGCCAATACGCGATATCTGCAAAATGTGGCTTATCTGCGGTTGAAGAACATACAGATCGGTTACGACTTGCCTAAGAGATGGATAAGTCATGTCGGTTTGCAAAGGGTGAACATCCATGTGTCTGGGGAGAACTTGTTCACCTGGTCTCCTCTATATAAGCACTCCAAAGACTTTAATGTGTCAAATATCTATGGCAGTGATTCGGATCTTATCAGTTCTAATATGGGCGACGGCAACAACTATCCTATGATGAAGTCGTTTAGCTTTGGACTGAACATTACCCTTTAATATGAAAGCTTTTAGGATACGTATAAACAGATCAAAAAAATGAAATATATCAATCACATCGTGTCATGTTTCATGGCAGTAATGGCCTTTGCGCTTGTGGGTTGCGATCTCGATGAGAACCCAAAGTCTGAGGCCTCGGAGAGCATGATCTTCAGCAGTGAGAGTGGTTTGAAAACCTTCTCTTGGTCTTTTTATCATGTGTTGCCGGATCGCTTGTCGGCTTCGCATATGGATGAATCGTGCGACTATGGGGCAAAGAGCTCGCTTTCCAATATGGATATGGGCCAGTACACTACCACCACTTCCAGCAGCTGGGGGTGGTATGCACTGAGTAATCTCAATTATTTCATCAACCATAACAATAATACGGCAGTTAGTCAGACTGTGCGCGATAATTATAATGGCATAGCCCGCCTGTTCAGAGCTTACTACTATTATCAGAAACTTATCGTTTATGGGGCTGTGCCATGGATCAGCAAGTCGTTTGAAGATCCGGATGATCCCGAACTGATGAACCCGCGTGATTCGCGCGATGCCATTATCTCTCATATTATTGACGATTTAGACTTTGCGGCCTCGCACATCACAACCAAGACTGTGACCAATGGCTCAACGCTCGTCAATCGCTGGACAGCATTGGGACTTAAGTCTCGAGTCTGCCTTTTCGAGGCATCGTGGCGGAAGTATCATGCCAACGACGAACTTGACTTTGCCAGAACAGGATGCTCTAAATATACAGCCAATGATCTGTTCAAGTTGGCGGCCGATGCGGCCAAGCAAGTGATGGACGGTGGTGTATACAAGTTATACATGTCTTCAAGTTATGCCAATGGACGGGGCGCTTATCGTGCTTTGTTCACATCAACAAATGGTCTGACAATGGAAAACATGCTCTGCATTGCCACAGACCCGGATAACGCGCTGCCAGGCGATGCCAACTGGTGGTACAACTCTTCTACGAAAGGCGTACAGTTGTCGATGAGCCGTAAGTTCGAGAAAACATATCTCAATCGCAATGGCTCTCCTTATAGCGATAAGAATGCTGACGGTACCTACAAGTCATTCAAGGAAGAGACTACGAACCGCGACTTGAGGCTTAACCAGACGATCAGAGGCTATGATTATACTCGCAAGAACACATCCGGCAATTATGTGAATACTACTCCGGACATTGGGGGCAATAATCTGACAGGTTATCAGTTTACTAAATATGTATACGATGATGTCAGCTACGACAATGCCGCTAAAAACGACAACAGCTATCCTCTGATGCGCTACGCTGAGATCTTGCTCAATTATGCTGAGGCTAAAGCCGAACTTGGAACGCTGACCGACGAAGACTGGGCGAAGACAATCGGCGCGTTGAGGGTCCGTGCGGGAATTACCGGCGGAACGGATGAGACGGGAACTCTTACGACAAAACCCGTCAAAGCAGAGCCTTATATTAAAGCCTACTATCCCGGGGTGACAGATCCTGCTATCTTGGAAGTGCGTCGTGAAAGGGGAATAGAACTTTGTCTGGAAGGCTTCAGGTTCGATGATCTCAAGCGCTGGAATATGGCTCAATTGTGGGTTGATGATCCTTGGGAGGGTATTTTTATCCCAGCTCTCGATCAGCCTGTTGACCTCAATGGTGATGGCACCTATGATGCCTATTTCTACGAAACGGGAACGGTTCCGGATAATTATAAAGCCATAGGTGTGTATGTGGGTACAGGTAAGAAAAACGTACTCAACGTGAAAAAAGTCAATGGTGGCTATCTAATCAAATATAATATATCCGGAAGAGACTGGCCGAAGAGACAATATCTCTATCCAATACCTCAGGTGGTTATTCAGAAGAATCCTAACCTCACTCAAAACCCGGGCTGGGAGAATAATTGATCATAATGATTGATTACAAAGAGCATTAATACGCATCGGCTGACGTGCGGAGGAGAATTCTCCGTTGAACGTCAGCCGATCTTTTTTAGAGCGTCAGACAATATGTTCTCATGTAACCATTATTGGTAACTGCTAACACTAAATTTGAAATATTGTTAACAAGCATCAGATCTCTTGTTTGGTATTGTTTTTTTTGCTTACATTTGCGAAGTAATTATCAAAAAAACATAGCCTTATGAAAAAGTATTTGTTATAGTTGCTTGTATGTCTCTGCACAAGTGCGGTGATGGCGCAGAGACCATTTGAGCCTACGTATTTGGGTACGTTGGCTGGTTTGACATTGAATTTAGATGACAATGTGCCAAATCGCTATGAGTTTGAAATTCCTATGCCGAAAGAAAAAGTCAATACCACGACATGGCAAGACTCTTATTTAGAAGAGGGTTGGAATCAATGCTATTATGAGATATGCATTTCCATTAACATGAATCAATATTAGGAAACTTTACTCCTGCGTTATTATGAGGTTAAAAGTCATCTGTACATTCTTGCTGTGTCTGTTTTGGATTGCAAACCTTGCAGCCCAGTTGCCTCATGACTTCCGCTCAGAGCAGATATTCTTAGGTGTCGCCAAGACGGAGTGGGCACCAAACGACACGATAGAGGCGAATGGCATTGTCACGTGTTTGGCGAGCGGAAACATCCGTCCTTATAGCCGATACCTTTATATAGAGTTGCTTGATTCTTCAGATTCCGTGATGGTGCGGCAAAAGGTGGGATGCGATGAGAACGGACGTTTCCGTGCTCGAATACCCACTGTGTCGGTCGTGAGCGTAGGCGTTTATTACGTGCGAGCTTATACCAACCTTATGCGCAACTTTTCAGGGGAGAACTTCGCCTTGCAGCCAGTGCTTATAGGCGAGGCTTTCCCTAAACGAGAGAAAGGAAATGGCGTGTTGAGATGTTCGATATATCCCGAAGGAGGCTTCCTCGTTGAGGGACAGGTGCAAGGCATTGTTGCCTCTGTCACGGATTATTCGGGGAAAGCCATAAGCGGAGTAAAACTTTCAGTTGTCAACGATAAGGGTGACACCCTGTGCGTGGGTAAGACCCGGACATCGGGTTTGGCCAATTTGAAGTTCGTGCCATTGGCCGCGAGGCATTACAAGTTGTTTGTGACTGACAACGGCGTGACCACATCGCTTGAAATTCCGCAAGCGTACCCAGACAGGATGAAACTGCAATGCGCCATCAATGGCAATAAATTGATGTTTGAGGTGCTCAACGCCAATGGTTCATTGCCCGCCAGCAGGCTGTATTTGTACGACAAGGCGAATGGTCTCGTGTTGATAGGTAAGGGCCGGCCATCGGGTATCGTGCCGCTTGGCAATCGACTTGGTGTCACCACGGTATTCTTGACCGACAGCGTCGGGAATGTGTTGTCAGAATCATCTTTGACATCAAAATACCGAATGACGGAGTTGCCGTCGTTGCCCGATACCATTGCCGCAGACAGCATAGGCGCGTGGCTTGAACGCATCGGCTCAAGCGATGGTAAGAGCGTGTTCGCGCGTTTCGCCACAAAAAATGAGTGCTGGAACCAGTTTGCGGAAAGCGAGTTGCAGTATAAATCGGATTACGCTTCCCCATTGCCTTTTCCCGATAATTTCTTCAAGGAGAATGCCAAGAACAGGTCGGTTGACTTGCAGGATTGGCTCTCCACGGCAAGATTCAGTCGCTTTGCCATTCGCGACGCTATAGCCAAGGACACAGCCTTGTATGTTTATATGCCAGAGATGAACATGACCATACATGGCGAAGTGAGCGCGGTTTACTCAAATGCGTCAGGCGCATCGCTTGTGGCTTACAACACGGAGAGCAATAACGTTTATGATACCACGCTTGACAAGGACGGACGTTTCCGTATGGCCGTGGACGACTTCGCCGATGGTACGTCGTTCTTCTTGCAGACGATGGACAAGCGCTCAAAACCGGTAGACTCAAAAATCATCATGGACAACGATAGTTATCCCTCTGTGTCGCCGCATGAGAAATACGAGTTGTGGCAATCGGAATATGCTGAATCGAAGGCCACGGTCAACGGCATGATGCAAGGGGGGCAGTTGCCCGATGTCGTGGTGAAAGCGCGCGTGAAACGCGACGAGCATTTGTCGACCGAGAAATTTTACTCTTACAATTATGTTGGCAGAGAGAAGATAGAGCAATACAACTACCTGTATTTGGTGGATATACTTAGGGGAATACCATCTGTCATGGTAAGGTATAACCCCGAAAATAGTAAAAATCCATGGCAAATATCCAGCAATAGGGGAATGTCCACACTTAACGCCAGTAGCGAGGGCCTCGTGATATTGCTTGACGGCTCACGTGTTGAGAATGAGCAAAAGGCAGACGTGCTTCAGATGTCAGCCGACGAGATTGAGACTGTGGAGCTCTTGCGGCCATGGCAGGCCCTCGCCTATACATGGGGTGCTGTGGACGGCGCGATAAAAGTGATGACGCGTGGCGCGGACAAGTCGAAGGTTCGCTCGAAAGGCATTTTCTATACTCCGTTTGGGTTATCGGTGGTAAAGGGGAATCCCAAGACAACGGTCGCTCCGGGCAAATACCGACTGCTTATGGATGTGGTGTCGCCAACAGGCATAACCTCATTCGAGCGAGACATCGTGGTCAGCTAATGAGGGAAAATAAAAAAACTTTGTGAATAAATTGCGAGTTGTTTTGGCTTATATCGGAAAATATTAGTAACTTTGCACACCAAATGTGTAGTTTAGAGGAACTTAAGATAGATTTGAAGGATTTGAGTGAGGGCGTGAGCACGTTCCGCTTCAACCTCGGTGATGCCTGGTTTGAGTCGCTCGAAGAGGGCGAAATCAAGCAAGGCAATGTCAGCGTGTCCATAGACGTTGACCGTACTGATGACTATTTTAACCTCGACTTCCACGTAGAAGGCTCTGTCACGGTGCCTTGCGACCGTTGTCTCGACGACATGGACCAACCCATCGTCAACGACCAGCACCTCGTGGCAAAGTTTGGAGAAGAATACTCGGAGGATGATGATATCATCACGGTGCCTGAGAAAGAAGGAATGCTCGACACCTCGTGGCTCATCTATCAGTTTGTAGAACTCGCCGTACCACTCAGGCATGTGCATGCACCTGGAAAATGCAATCCTGCCATGATGAAGATTCTTGAAGAACATTCAGCCGCCCGAAGCGGTGATGGTGACGACGAGAAACCTGTGGACTCGCGATGGGCTGCCCTCTCGCAAATAAAAATCAATAATTAAAATTAATACTCAAAATGGCACATCCAAAAAGAAGACAGTCAAAGACTCGTACACTTAAGCGTAGAACTCACGATAAGGCCGTAGCTCCCACGCTGGCAGTATGCCCTAACTGTGGCGCTTACTATGTTTACCACACGGTATGCCCAACTTGCGGCTACTATCGTGGCAAGGTTGCTATCGTCAAAGAGGCCGCTGAGTAATGGCTAAGGTCAACGCAGTGATCACGGGCGTTGGTGGCTACGTGCCCGACTACATCCTCACCAATGAGGAGCTGTCGCGCATGGTGGACACCAGCGACGAGTGGATCAGAACGCGTGTAGGCATCAGGGAGCGTCGCATTCTCACCGAGGAAGGCCTTGGCGCCAGCTACATGGCCCGCAAGGCCTGCAAGCAGTTGCTGAAGAAGACCGGTGCGGATCCCGATTCCATAGATGCCCTTATCGTCTCAACGACGACTCCTGACTATCCTTTCCCGTCAACGGCAAGCATCGTAGTCGGCAAGCTCGGACTGAAAAACGCTTTCGCGTTCGACATGTCGTGCGCTTGCTGCGGATTCATTTACGCCCTCGACACCGCGTCGTCGATGATACAGTCGGGACGCAACAAGAAGGTGATAGTTTGCTCCGCGGAGAAGATGTCGTCGGTCGTTGACTGGACAGACCGTCAGACGTGTGTCCTTTTCGGCGACGGCGCGGGTGCCGTGCTCGTTGAGGCTACGGAGGAGGAAGGTGTGGGTTTCCAAGACTCCATGCTCCTTACCGATGGCAAGGGCTTGCCTTTCCTTCACATGAAAGCTGGAGGCTCGGTATGCCCGGCGTCCCATTTCACCATTGACAATCGTCTGCACTACGTCTATCAAGAAGGTCGCACGGTGTTCCGCCACGCGGTGACTTACATGAGCGACGACGTGGCAGAGGTGATGCAGCGCAATGGGCTGGACAACACCAACCTCAATTGGATTATCCCACACGAGGCCAACCTCCGCATCATAGACGCGGTGGCAAAGAGAGCCAACTTGCCTCTCGACAAGGTGGTTATCAACATTGACCACTATGGCAATACCTCGTCCGCCACGATACCATTGGCACTTTGGGACAACGAGGCCAACTTCAAGAAGGGTGACAATATCATCTTCACAGCCTTCGGAGCAGGTTTCGTTCATGGTGCCATCTATTACAAGTGGGGCTACGACGGTGCCTCCGCGGGAACCGACGCAAAGTAACGTTTATATCGCATCTTAAATATCAAGCGCGTTTTTCTTGCCGTTGCGGCAGGTAAAACGCGCTTGCTTTTTTTATTTCTACAACATATTTTCCGGCTTTTAGGAGAGTTTATGATGAAAAATGGCTAACTTTGCAACAGTGTTATACTCAATGAAATAGAATTCTTTTTCAATGCATAAGGCCGGTTTCGTAAATATTGTAGGCAACCCCAATGTGGGCAAGTCTACGCTGATGAACCAACTCGTTGGCGAGCGCATCAGCATCGCCACGTTCAAGGCACAGACCACTCGTCATCGCATCATGGGCATCGTCAACACCGACGACTGCCAGATAGTCTTTTCCGACACTCCGGGCGTGCTGAAGCCCAACTACAAGATGCAGGAATACATGTTGCAGTTCTCTGAGTCGGCTCTTGCCGACGCCGACATCCTGCTCTATGTCACTGATGTCGTGGAGAACCCGGAAAAGAACCTCGACTTCGTGGAGAAGGTGCGGGAGATGAGGATTCCCGTCTTGGTGCTTGTCAACAAGATAGACGAGCTGCAGGGCGCGAAGTCGACAGAGCGTCTTGGCGAGATAGTGGAGAAGTGGCATTCGCTGCTCCCCAACGCGGAGATTCTGCCCCTGTCAGCTTCCAACAAGTTTGGCGTTGACATGCTCATGAAGCGCATCAAGGAGCTGCTTCCCGAAAGCCCGGCTTATTTCTCTAAAGACCAGCTCACCGACAAGCCCGCGAGGTTCTTCGTCTCGGAGATTATCCGCGAGAAGATATTGCGCTACTACGACAAGGAGGTGCCCTATTCCGTGGAGGTCGTGGTGGAGCGATTCAAGGAAGACGAACACCACATCCACATCAACGCGGTGATTTACGTGGAGCGCGACTCCCAGAAAGGCATCATCATAGGCCATCAAGGCGTGGCGCTGAAAAAGGTGTCCACCGAGGCGCGCAAGGGCCTTGAGCGATTCTTTGGCAAGTCGGTTTATCTCGACATCTTCGTCAAGGTAGACAAGGATTGGCGCAACTCAGAGCGTGAACTCGACAATTTCGGTTACAATCCGCAATAAGGATTGTGCATATTAATCAATGTTTTTCTCCCCTGACTGCAAGGCAGGGCGCACTCTCGCAAGAGGCGAGGGCCGAAGAATGTTAAACTTCAGAAATCAAACAATTCAGAATGGCAAATTTAGTAGCTATTGTCGGACGCCCCAACGTGGGTAAGTCCACACTTTTCAACCGTCTCACACAAAGTCGTCGCGCCATCGTGAGCGACGTGGCCGGCACCACTCGTGACCGTCAGTATGGCAAGTGCTCATGGAGCGGCCGCGAGTTTTCCGTGGTAGACACTGGCGGTTGGGTAGTCAAGTCGGACGACATATTCGAGGACGCCATACGCAAGCAGGTGCTTGTGGCATCAGATGAGGCCGACCTCGTGCTTTTTCTCGTGGATATTGAGACAGGCGTGACCGACTGGGATGAGGACGTGGCCAAGATCCTGCGCCGCGCCAAGTTGCCCGTGATATTGGTGGCCAACAAGGTAGACAACAGCGGCATGGCTTATGCGTCCGCGGAGTTCTACAAGCTCGGTTTGGGTGACCCTCAGTGCATCAGCGCCGCCACGGGTGGCGGAACGGGCGACTTGCTCGACCTGATAATCACCAAGCTGCCTGCCGACGACAAGGACGACCTTGAGGACGAGCTTCCGCGTTTCGCCGTCGTGGGCCGTCCTAACGCGGGCAAGTCGAGCATCGTAAACGCTTTCCTCGGCGAAGATCGCAACATCGTCACGGAGATAGCCGGAACCACGCGCGACAGCATATACACGCGATTCAATAAGTTCGGCTTCGACTTCTATCTCGTCGACACCGCCGGCATACGCCGAAAGAACAAGGTGTCGGAAGACCTGGAGTTTTATAGCGTGATGCGCTCCATTCGTGCCATAGAAAACAGCGACGTGTGCATCCTCATGATTGACGCCACTCGTGGCATCGAGGCGCAAGACATGAACATCTTCCAGCTCATTCAGCGAAACAACAAGAGCCTCGTGGTGGTGGTCAACAAGTGGGACTTGGTGGAGGACAAGAGCCAGCAAGCCATCGACACTTTCAAGAACGCCATTTACAACCGCATGGCGCCGTTTACCGACTTCCCCGTCATCTTCGCCTCCGCACTGACGAAGCAGCGCATCTTCAAGGTGCTTCAGACGGCAGTGGATGTCTACAAGAACCGCACGGCACATGTGGGCACCAACAAGCTCAACGAGGTGATGCTGCCTATCATAGAGCAGACACCGCCACCATCGACAAAGGGTAAGTTCATAAAGATAAAATACTGCTCGCAGTTGCCCAACACGCAGATACCATCTTTCGTGTTCTATGCCAACCTGCCACAGTATATCAAGGAGCCTTACCGTCGCTTCTTGGAGAATAAGATTCGTGAGAACTGGTCTATGCACGGTTGTCCAATCAATGTGTTCATCCGTCAGAAATGATGCGCAAGTTTTTCTTTTTCCTGCTGTTCCCGCTTCTTGTCGCTTGTTCCGGCAAGCCTTCGGGTCCCGATGCCGCATTGTTGGCGTCGCAGGCCGCAAAGGTGTATTATGACCAGTTGCTGAAAGGCGACTATGGCGGTTTCGTGGATGGGCGCTACCAACCCACGCGCATGCCCGAGAGCCTTCGGCAGCAGCTCATAGCCAATGCCAAGATGTTCGTGGCGCAACAGGAAAAAGACCATAAAGGCATAAAGCTGGTGTCGGTGACCGATGGCCGTGCCGACACTGCCAAGCATGTCGCCAACGCTTTCCTCACGTTCACCTATGGCGACGGCAAAAAAGAACAAGTCGTCGTGCCCATGGTGGAGGTGGACAAGGTGTGGTATATGAGATAAGGCGCAATGCGCCAAATGACATCAATTTAATTTGATAATAATATTTTACAAAAGGTCTTCTGAGAATCGATTTTTTTCAATCGAACTGTCTCTTTGTTGGAAATGACGCGATTATAGGCTGTTTTGATAAGTTGTTGTATATCAACATGTTATAAGTTTTACGGTTCCCAAGCGTCGTTTTTACGCTAAAATAGCGTCGCCGTTACACTGTAATCGCGTCGCCGTTACGGTGCAATCGCGTTGCCGTTACACCGTAATCGCGTCGCCGTTTCAGTGTAACGGCGACGTCATTTGGCTACTATGGCAACAAAATCTGGTCAAAAAGCCGCCTGCGGTGCGGCAAAGGGGCACCTCCAAGCCATTTTCCCGCTCTAAAAGCACCTGTTCCCAAGTGTTAAATTTTGGCAATAATATTTTACATTTTAGCGTGGTCGCGTGTTGTCGTTCCTTTGTTTCCACGTCAGTGCGTGAGAGCGTAAAGTGCCGGCTTAGCTTTTCCTTTTGGCCTCCTTCACCTTGCGGAACAGGTCGGAAGCGAACACGAGGTCATTGAGTTGCTCGTTGGTGGAGTCAATCACCTCGTCCTTGGTTCCCTGCCATTCCTTATGTCCCTTATAAATGAAAATGATGTTCTCGCCAATGCCCATCACGGAGTTCATGTCGTGGGTATTGATGATTGTGGTTATGCCATATTCCTTTGTTATCCCCGACAGCAGTTCGTCTATCACGAGCGATGTCTTCGGGTCGAGTCCGGAGTTCGGTTCGTCGCAAAACAAGTATTTCGGGTTGAGCACTATGGCCCTTGCTATCGCCACGCGCTTTTGCATGCCGCCGGATATCTCAGCGGGATACTTGTTTTGCGCGTCGAGCAGGTTGACACGCTCCAGGCATTCTTGCGCCCTCTTGTCGCGCTCGCGGCTGTTGAGCGATGAGAACATGTCGAGTGGGAAGCGCACGTTTTCCAGCACGGTGAGCGAGTCGAAGAGCGCCGAGCCTTGAAACACCATTCCCATCTCTCGCCTTAGTTCCACTTTGGCTTTCTTGCTCATCGTGACGGTGTCTCTCCCATCGAATAGCACCTCGCCACTCGTTGGCGTGAGCAGGCCGATGATGTTTTTCATCAGCACCGTCTTTCCCGATCCGCTCTGTCCGATTATGAGGTTTGTCTTGCCCGTCTCGAACGTGGTGTTGATATCGAGGAGCACCGTCTTGTCGCCGAAGCTCTTGGTCAAGTGTTTTATTTCTATCATGACAGTAATTCAGTTAGGAAGACATCGGAGAAGAGAATCAGCACGCTGGAGCACACCACGGCGTTTGTAGAGGCCGTGCCCACTTCCACGGAGCCGCCCTCTACCGTGTAGCCGAAGTATGATGAGACGCTTGATATGATGAAAGCGAAAAACAGGCTCTTGATGATGCTCATCCACACGAACCACTCGTTGAAGGCGTGGTGCATGCCGGAGGTGAGGTCCTCGGGCGACATCATGTGGCCCACGAAAGCCGTGGCGTAAGCGCCGATGACGCCAAGCGCCGACGAGAAGATTACGAGGAAAGGCATGATGGTGACCAACCCCAATATCTTTGGCAAAATGAGGTAGGAGGCTGAGTTCACGCCCATTATGTCGAGGGCGTCTATCTGTTGTGTCACCCTCATGGTGCCAAGTTCCGAAGCTATGTTCGAGCCCACCTTTCCAGAGAGAATCAAGCACATGATGGAAGACGAGAACTCCAGCAGCATGATTTCTCGCGTCACGTAGCCCGTCACCCAATGTGGCATCCATGGACTTTGGATGTTCACCTTCATCTGTATGCAGATGACGGCTCCGATGAAGAAACTTATGAGCAGCACTATGCCTATGGAGTTGATGCCGAGTTGCGACATCTCCTTCACGTAGCGTTTGGCGAACATCCGCATGCGCTCCGGGATGGAGAACGTGCGCCCCATAAGCATGAGGTAGCTGCCGAAGGTGGTGAGGTAACGGTGTGCTAAACGTATGATGAACATGCTTTTCCTTAATATTAAATATGTGTGAGAAAGACCCTAATATGTGTGCAAAAGTACCCAAAATCCCTTTAAAACCGTAATTTAATGGAGAGTTTTTCCCTTTCGCGTCGTTATTACTCCTTTTTTTATTAATTTTGTGGCAAAAATACACAGCACAAGCTATGGATATGGCAGAAGATATTATTCAGCAACAGCAAAATGACATCCAGGGGCAAGCAGGCCCAGTGGAAGATGCCGAGCGTCTCGACGAGATGATCATGGAGCGGTTGCCACGCCAAGAGCTTCATACTCAAGGACTGGTGAAACGTTATGGGCGTCGCACCGTTGCCGACCATGTGTCGTTCAACGTGAAGCAAGGCGAGATAGTGGGATTGCTTGGCCCCAATGGCGCGGGCAAGACCACGTCCTTTTACATGACCACCGGACTTATCATCCCCAACGAGGGCCACGTATATATCGACGATAAGGAAATCACCGATTTCCCGGTCTACAAGCGCGCTCGCGCCGGCATTGGCTATCTGCCGCAGGAGGCCAGCGTGTTTCGCAAGATGTCGGTGGAAGACAACATCATGTCGGTGCTGGAGATGACCAAGCTCACCCATCAGCAACAGCTTGACAAGCTTGAGAGCCTCATCGCCGAGTTCCGCTTGCAGAAGGTGCGCAAGAACATGGGCGACCGCCTGTCGGGTGGCGAGCGTCGCCGCACGGAGATAGCGCGCTGCCTGGCCATAGACCC
>OMAQ01000475.1_pt1 | contig 21928 bp, 16 predicted proteins | sample 1673461 | NCBI WGS metagenome assembly OMAQ01 (sample SAMEA103958112, study PRJEB25191) | human gut metagenome | biome: human-associated habitat [ENVO:00009003]; feature: intestine environment [ENVO:2100002]; material: feces | place: Germany | collected 2013/2015
CTGCCGCACCTCGCTCGCCGTATCGGCACTTAGAATTATGCAGTATTGCCCTTGGTTTTTTATACAAACAGGCAAGCGTTTCGTCCCCCGTGCCCTGACCTCATTGTTCCGTAGAGAACTTTCGCTTAATTTTAAAAGAACAAACAGAAAAATCCGTATCCTCCTGCCCTGCTTGGCATTCGGGATACGGATTTTTGTTATATTGCTGATTTCATGCACTGGGCATGTTATTTCTGTGCAAAAAAGTCTTTGACCACCTGCACCACGGCTGCGCGGTCGGTTTCGGTCAGACCATAGTACAGCGGCAGGCGGGTCAGGCGGTTGCTCTCCTTTGTGGTGTATTCATCCACACCGGCAAAGCGGCCATATCGGATGCCCGCCGGGGCGCTGTGCAGCGGCACATAATGGAAAGACGATGCCACACCGTGGGCTTTCAAATAAGCAATGAACGCGGTGCGCTGTTCCAGGTCCCGCAGCTTGACATAGAACAAATGCCCGTTATGCACACAGCCTTCCGGCACGGTGGGCAGCTCCAATAGGCCTGCTTCAGCCAGCGGTGCCAGCTCCTGTGCGTAATAATCCCAGCTGTGGGTACGGTCTGTATTGATGGTATCGGCCTGTTCCAGCTGTGCCCACAGGTAAGCGGCATTCAGATCACTGGGCAGGTAGCTGGAGCCATAAGAAACCCAGGTGTATTTATCTACCTGGCCGCGCAGAAAACTGGCGCGGTTGGTACCCTTTTCCCGCAGGATTTCGGCCTTGGTCACGGTTTCGGGGTCATTGATGACCAGCGCGCCCCCCTCTCCCATTGAGAAGTTCTTCGTCTCATGGAAAGAGTAGCAGCCAAAATCGCCGATGGTGCCCAGTGCCCTGCCCTTATAGTTGGCCATCACGCCCTGGGCGGCATCTTCCACCACCTTCAGGTTATGGCGGCGGGCGATCTGCATAATGGTGTCCATATCGCAGGCCACACCGGCATAGTGCATCACGCAGATGACTTTGGTTTTTTCGGTAATGGCGGGTTCAATTTTTGCTTCGTCAATGTTCATGGTGTCCGGGCGGATATCCACAAACACCAGCTTGGCCCCAGCTAAAACAAAGGCCGTTGCCGTGGAAGAAAATGTGTAGCTGGGCAGGATCACCTCATCACCGGGCTGGATGCCGCACAGCAGGGCAGCCATTTCCAGCGCAGTGGTGCCGCTGGTGGTCAGCAGCACCTTGCCCGCATGGAACCGCTGTTCCATCCATTCATCACAGCGGCGGGTAAAAGGGCCATCGCCGCAGATCTTATTGTTGGCCATGGCCTGGCGCATATAGTCCAGCTCTGTACCAACCTGCGGGGGAATATTAAAAGGAATCATTGTTTTACTCTCAACTCGCAATCTATTGTAACCACTCGGTCTTACTGGGCGCGGGTAGTATCACTTTCCGGCGTTTCGGGTTCAAAATTCAGCCGCTTTTCTTCCACCACCAGGGGGCGGTCCATAATACGGGCGTTCATTGCCATGATGTACTCGCCCAAAAATCCCAGAAAGGTCAGCTGCACACCACCCACAAAGAACACAGCAATAATCATCGGGGCATAACCCGCAGCAAAGGTATTCCAGTGGATCAGCTTTGCCACCAGGAACACAAGCCCCAGGATAAAGCTGACCGCGGCGCAGAAAAAGCCGAAGAACTCCGCCATCCGCATCCCAATCTTGGTGTAGCTGGTAAAGCTGAGCATGGCGGCATCAAACAGGCTGTACCAGTTGTTGTGGGTCTTGCCTGCCCGGCGCTTGGGCTGGGTGTATTCAATCTCCTTGCGCTCGGGGCCAAGCTCCGCCACAATCCCGCGCAAAAACGGGGTGGGGTCGTGCAAATTACGCAGGGTCTGGATAAAGCTTTTATCGTACAGGCCAAACCCGGTAAACTGCTCGATCATTTCCACATTGCTCATCTTTTTGATGGTTTTGTAGTAACAGTCCCTCAAAAAGTACATGACAGGGTTTTCCTGGCTGGTGGTCTTTTTGCCGATTACAATTTTGTAGCCTTTTTCCCATTCAGCCACAAACTTTGGAATCATCTCCACCGGGTCCTGGAAGTCCGCGCAGATGGTAATGGTGCAGTCCCCTGTGGTATGGATCATACCGTAATAGGGGCTGTTGAACTGACCAAAGTTCTTGCTGTTAAAAATGGCTTTGACCTTGGGGTCCTGCGCGCAGATGTCCGTAATGATCTGGCGGGTACGATCCTGGCTTTTATTATCAATAAAAAGGATCTCATAGTCATAATCCGGGCAGTCCTTCCGAATCTCATCCCGCACCGCCTCATAGATGGGGCGGGCGTTCTCCTCCTCGTTATAGGTAGGGATCATAACAGAGATGACTTTTTTCTTCTCGCTCATGCAGGTTTCATTCCTTTAAGTTTAGTCTTTGGCCCACTGCCGCAATAGCCGGGCAGACCCTTATCACTATACACTATTTTGCAAAATAGGTAAAGAACAATTTATTTTCGCAGTTTTGCGTTTCAAAGTTCAGGCTTACAGGGCGGTCCGCCAGGGTGTAGGGCTCCTCGTTTTCCAGGCAGAAAGTCCCCTCTTTGGCAATGTGGCAGATGCCGCGGTAAATTTCCATGGCCGGGGTGCAGGCACCGATCAGCAGCGTTGCCGCCAGCAGAATGGTCACGGCATGCTGTGCAAGCGTACCGTCCCGCCATTTGGTGCCCACCAAGGCGATAAAGTACCGGGCACAAAGGGTCATCAGGATAAAGATAGCCGGGATGGACACCCGCATGCAGAAATCGCACCCCTGTCCCACCTTAAAGAACGGAATGATGAAGAGCGACACGGCGCAGGTATAAAACAGCCAGCTGCGGCGGTTCTGCCGCCAGAGCAGCAGCAGATAGATGCCAGCATCCAGCAGGTAAAATACCAGCATGCCTTTTTGCAGGCTGGTCAGAACGTTTTGGCCAAAAGTCTGCTGCGCTGCCTGGTTCCCAGCGACAGTTTCGCCCAGAACGCTGTAGCCAAAGGCGTTATTGGCCAAAAAATAACTGGCCGTAATGCTGAGCACCACAACCAGCACCAGCACATTGGCCGGGGAGAACGCCGATTGCAGCACGCCTTTTTGACGCTGTGCCAGCAGAACAATGCCGCGCACCACCATAAAAATAACCAGCCCCACAAATGGGAAGGGGCCGCACATCAGGCAGGCCGTGCCCAGCAGCAGGTAGTTGCGGCAGTCTTTCTCCTGCAAAAAGCAGACGGTTGCCAGCCATGCCCCCACTGTCTGGTTGAACACCCAGAACAGGCAGGTCGTCAGGGAGCTGAACTGGAAATCATTCGTCCACCATTCCAGGTGCATAGCGTCATAGGCCAGCAGGTCCGGCAGTCGGCTGCTGTACAGCGCGCCCAGAATATCCATACCGCTGAAGAAAATCAAAAACAGCAGGCCGATCCCCTGCTTTTTGCCGGTATCGGCACGCAGGTAGACCAACAAATTCAGCGCCGCCAGATAGGTGCCAAGCGCCGTCCACCCCCAAAGGGCCATACGGGCGAACATCCAGGCGGCATCCAGCCCAAACAGGGCGTATACCGGTTTGGTCAGCGCCGCCGGGACCAGCCAGTGCCCGATATAATACACCAGCGCCGTATCCTTTTGCGGGTAATACACCGGCCAGCTGTTTGTGATCAGATCCCGGTAAATGGCGTTGCGGTAACCCCAGTCCGAGTTCTGGTAAAAAAAGCCCGTCTGACCGCCCAGGTAGCCCCACAACAGCATCAGGGCAAACAGCAGCACCAGCTTTGGCACCGAAAGCGTAATGCCCTGCTCTTCTTGCCCCACTTGCTTAACCTGCGGCGTTTTGCACACGGCATACCACCAGGCAAAGGCCAGCACGGCCAGGCCCGCAACGGCAAACGGCGCGCGGAGATACCCCGCAAAAAACACCGCCAGCGGCGCGGTGAGATAGGATAAGGCAAACGGCTTTAACTTTTGGTAGGTCAACTGCATAAATACTGTCTGGCTCCTGTTCATCCATACGGGTCCTGCCCGCACGGACGGGGTTATTCCTTATTGGCTTAATTGGTTTGCTTTTGCGTTTTTGCCCATGCAATGGTGGCGCGGATGCCATCGGCAAAGGCGGTGCGCGGCGCAAAGCCGGTATCCGCCGCAAGCTGGGTGATATCCGCCTGCAAAAACATGACCTGCTGCGGCCCGTAAGGGATTTTGCCCAGGCCAAGCGGCAGGGCCAGGTCGATGGCATCACGCAGGGTCTCAATATATTCCCGCAGGGGGCGGGCGGCTGCCCACCGGGTACACGGCACCGCTGCGGCCATGGCAGGCCATGCGGTACAGTGCATCCGCAGCATCGGCGGAGTAAAGATAATCCCACTTCTGCTCCCCTGCCGTCAGGTCCGGGCACTGCCCGGCCAACAGTTTTTGGATGGTGGCGGAGATCATCGTGTTGGGGCCGTCATGCGGGCCGTAAACCGAAAGGATACGCGCCCACACATGGTCCATGCCCAGGGCGGCGGCCTCGGTACGGCTCATCTGGCCTGCACACAGCTTGGCCATGCCGTACCCGTTTTCGGGATTTGTGGGGGTATCGGCCCGCAGAACACCGTCCACACGGCCATACTCTGCCTGGCTGCCGGTACCAACAAACACACGGCAGCCCATTGCCGCCGCGGTGCGCACGGCATCAATGGTATAGCGGATATTCTCAATCTGAGCCGGCATATCATTGCGGCCCGCGCCAATGGTGTGCGCCCACGCCAGGTGGAAAAAGGCATCCGCCTGCACGGGCAGCCCGGCTGCGGCCATGCACTGCGGCAAATCCGCCAGGTTGGCGGCATCGCAGGCAACTACATACAGGTTTGCATCCTTGGGCAGCGCTACGGCCCGCGGGCTGCCGGGGCGGCAGACCGCCACCACGGTGCAGCCAGCCTGCAACAACCGGCTGCACAATGCTGTGCCCACGGCCCCGGTGGGGCCGGTTACGATTACGGTTTGTATCTGCCTTTCGATTTTTTCCATTTTCAACACCTTATTTGTTTTTCGCAATGATCTCTGTGCAAAAAGCATGCCAGCTTTTTTTCATTTGCCTGTCTATAATTTTCCCTACATAATAGACAATTCCTGCCGCTATTGCACAGCAGGCAAAAGAAAGAACCAGCCTTTGCAGTTCGGTCACTTCTACGCTGTACATTGCCAGTATATTCGGCAAAAATTGTACGCAATACAAATGACTCAAGAAAACTGGCATGGTTGCTTTCCCCAGAAATCTGACAAAGCCGTTGTCAAATTTTCCGTAGAAAAGCGATTTTCCGCTTGCCGTAATGGTAAATGCCGCACCCAACGCCAAAACCACAATGCCATCCAGCATAGCACGTGTCTCATTCATTGACCATATATGGTAAAGTACCCACGCATACCCAGCCAATTCCACGGCTGTCATCATCGCGGCCATCTTTTTCCCTACATCAATTTTTTTCAGAGTTGATGCAGCCCTGTTTGCTACTACCCCTCCCAGAATTCCTGCAAAGGCACGCAGCATTCCGGTATTAACCCAGCCAAACAGAAGTGTACATGGGGCATCCAGTGAACCACAGTTCTGCAGGATCACGCCCAGTATCAGCAGGATTGCTACCGGGGTCGCCTGCACAGTCAAGCCATAATGCCTGCGCAGCAGCGGATACAGCACCCAGACCGCAAAAGTCATTGCGGAAAGATACCATAGCACCCCTGTTGTGGAGGCTACAGAAAACCCAAAGTTCTGTAAATACAGGAAATCTGCCGGAATCAGCTGTAAATTCAACAGAATTGTAGCGCTGTCCCACTGTTGTGCATAGGCACGCACTATAAACCCCAAAACGGTTGCCACAAGAAAGTATGGAAATATCAAACGATAACGCTTGAGCACATCCCATGTCGCTTCTTTCATGGCATTTTCTAGCGAAGGGCAGGTTGTTTCTCTTGCGTTTAACCGGCATATCTTTTCGGCAAGAAAATACCCTGTTACGATAAAAAAGAATTCAACGCCGATATATCCCCTGCGCACGTACCACGCATGGAACAATACCACCCCCACGCAAAATACAAACCGCAGCAATTCAATATTGCCATTCCGCGCTTTTTTCATTTTTTATTTTCTTACCCTTCCGGCACCAGGGGGATAAACATCTGCTTTTCCAGCTCTTCCCGCGGCAGGAACGGTGCCAGGTCCTCCAGCGGCGGGCTGACCAGTGTGCCGTCCGGCAGGCGCTTGGTGGCGCTCTTCGGCTCCCAGACCTGCTGGGTATCGGTAAAGATCTCGCAGAAAGTCGGGCCTTCTGCGGCAAGGGCGGCATCCACCACCTGTTTCATCTCAGCGTTGGAATGTGCGCAGGAATACGGGTAGCCGAACGCTTCGGCAATTTTGCGGAACTCCGGGAAGGACAGATCCCCGCTCTCCGGCCCAATGCCGATCTTGCAATGGTCTTTGAACAGGTTGTTCTGGGTCAGGCGGATGGAGTGGTAGCCGTTATTGTTGATGAGGAAAATCTTGATCGGCAGCTTATTTGTCAGGATGGTCTGCAATTCCTGCAGGTTCATCATGATAGAGCCATCGCCTTCCAGGCAGATGGTGGTACGGCGGCCGCCTGCAATGCAAGTGCCAATGGCGGCGGGCAGGCCGTAACCCATACTGGCAATGGCGCTGTTGTTGGCCATGCGGCTGCCTTTTTGGATGACATACGCCTGATTGCCCACCACGCAGCAGGCGCCGTTGGAAACTGCGGTCAGGCTGTTTTCCGGCAGGCGGGAACTGAGGTAGCGCACAAAGGCGTACACATTGGCGGTGGTGCCGTTTTCTTCCCACTGGCGCGGCAGCACGGCGGGGTAATCTTTTTTCCATCGCTGGCAGGTTGCCAGCCAGTCCGCTGCCTGGCTGACAGGGGTCAGCGACGCTGCGGCGGCATCCAGCTTTTGCAGAAAGTCCTTGGCATCCGCCCACACGGGGTGCTCCACATGCAGGGTGTGCTTTTTCATCTCGGCGCGGTCAATATCCACCATGATGACTTCCGCCGCGCGGGCCCAGGTTTTCCAGTTATAGCCCACCTGGCGGATGGAAATGCGGGTGCCCACAGCCAGAATCAGGTCTGCGTTCTGGATGGCCCAGTTGCCAGGGCGGTCGCCCATATTGCCGGCACGACCGCAGTAAAGCGGGTTTTCGTCCTCGATCAGGTCCACGGCGTTCCAGTAGGTCACAATGGGGATGTTCAGCTTTTCCGCCACGGCGCGGAACGCCGCGTACCCGCCGGAAAGCCGGATGCCGTATCCGGCGTGGAACACCGGGCGCTTGGCGTTGCGGATCTTTTCCAGCACCATCTGCACGGTGGCATCGTCCACCGGGGGCGGCAGCCGGGCATCGTCCTGCGCCGGGTCATAGCCGGGCAGGCTGTCGGTTTCAATGTAGCCGCCCTGATAGTTGACCGGAATATCGATCCACACCGGGCCGGGGCGGCCGGTGGTTGCCAGGTGCCAGGCTTTTTCCAGCACATAGCGGATCTGGTTCGGGTCTTCCAGCATGGTGGCGTATTTGGTCATGGGGGCAACAGATTTGGTGATATCGTATTCCTGGTCGCCCACCGCGCGCAGGGGCAGGCCATCGGTAAACTGCGCGGCATAGCGGGCCGTGGTATCGTACCGAACCTGGCCGGAGATTACAAACATAGGGATAGAATCCAGCCAGCCGCCCACCACACCGGTCAGGGCGTTGGTGCCGCCGGGGCCGGTGGTAACGCACAGGGCGGCAATTTTGTTATAAATGCGGGCGTATGCTTCCGCCGCAATGGCGCTTGCCTGCTCGTGATGGTTATAGGTAACATGCAGCGCCGGGTGGTGGCCCAGTGCATCATTCAGATGCATGGCTCCGCCGCCCACCACGCTGAACACATCCGTAACGCCGTGCGCCGCAAGAAAATCGGCCACATAATCGGCCAGACGCTGTTTCATTGGGGGTGTCCTCCTTTTATTTAATCCGTTCAAGCTGCGGCTGAACCATTACAAAATACAAAGTTCTGGAATCCTGCGGGGCATCGACCCGCTTGCCGCTGTAGCTAATATCGATTGTACTTTCACCAAAAGGAATATCCGCAGTATAGCGGATTTTCATGTTTTCCTGGCTGACCACAAAGGTCTGGCTACTGTCACCGAAGGTAATGGTAATGCTGGGGCGGTCAGAAATATCAAAGAAATAATCCCCCACTGTAAAGGTAAAGGTGTACCTTTCCGTATTCAGCTGCGGGTTTACCAGTTTGATCTCCGCACTTTTCTTGCACCAGTAAAACGGCAGCTCTTTGTTGGAGTTTTCAGGAGTATAATATTCTGTGTTATAAATGCCATCCCCCAGCTGCATGGTAATAGACGGCGCATTATACAGCACCCACACGCCATAGAAAACGGCAAGGGAAACTGCCAATGCCCCCAGTGAAGCGCCGAAAGTAACCAGCGTGCTGCGTGCAGCTTTTTTATCTAGTTTTGATTGTTCAGGCTTTTTGGTTTTCAGCGCTGCCAACACACAATTTACTGCCTGTACAACGCCCCAGATGATAGCTGTCAGTATTGCCAACTGTACAATGGTGTTGCGAATATAAGAGTTACGCTCTTCAAAGATTGGAAGCGGCAGATTAAATACCATCAAAACCGCAAAAGGCAATATATTTTGACGTGTCATCACCTTTTCCTGTGCAAGAAAATACGCCAGCGGAATCAGCGCCATGCAGTAAATATAGTTGCCCTGGCTTTGGTACATCATAGCCACGGTAATCAGCAGCAACGCCTGCCATTCCTGGCGGCAGAGCAGAGCACACACAACCAGTACCGCCGCCACAGCAAAGGCTGCTGCAAAAAAAGATACCGTTGCATTGCTGGTTCCGGCAATCAGGTCCACCAGATGCGCCCCATGTGCGAACATGCTGTTGATGCCATTGCCTGCCCAAGGTGTTTTACTTTTACTTCCAAAAGAGAATAAAATCTTCAGCCAAAGCTGCAAGCCGTACACGCCCTCCTGGAAGGCAAACACCGGGAGCACCAACGCTGCAATGCCATAAAACACCGTGCGGATTGCTGCTTTGAAATCCCGGTTTCTTAAAAGCATAACACCTAAGAATGCGGGATAAATTTTAAGTCCGGCTGCTACTGCCAGTGCAACCAATGCCAGTTCCCGCACCCATGCGCGCTTTGAACGGTGATACATGACGAAAAAAAGCGAAAGCCCCGCCGCCAGCAAAATAATATTGCCGCGGTCTACCGCATTAAGCACACCAAAGCTGAACAAGGCAAAAAACGTACTGGCCCTGGCCCACTGGGCATTTTGCATCACGTCACGGAGCAAAACCGCCAGCAAAAGAACCGCCAGCACCACAAAAAAGACGTATAGCAAAAAGCACGACTGTGTTGTGCGTAAATCAGTTTCTGTGCCGCGCATGGCAACTGACGCCTCAAAGTCATAGGTCCAGTTATCAGATACCGAAGCAGGCACCAGTAAAAACAGGGCATAAAAGAACAAATTTGCCAAGGGCGGATACAGTGTGTCAAACACCGCATACGGCTGGCGTCCACGAACATATTCAATGCTATGGAAAAAATCCATGCCGGCATCCAGTGTATCATGGTATAAAAAGTACGAAAGAAAATCACCATGGGTAACATACAGCGTTACCATAACCACAATGGCACACACTGCGCTGAGTACACAGTACAGCTTGGCCGTTTTTTTCCAGAACGGATTGCTCCCACTTCCTTTTTTACCAAAAAGGCCTTTTCCCCGTTTCGTGTTATTCTCTTTCAGCACGCGCTGGCTGTTGCATTCATTCTGGCCATAATTCAGTCCCAGCTGCACCGATTTGTTATCTTCCGGCAACAGCTGATCTAATCCAATGCTGATACCAGATTTATTCTCGTTATTTGTTGTCATGTTGTCCATACACAGCCTTGCCCTATTTCTGTTCCCGGTTATGTATCAGATATTCCCTGGTTTCCCATATTTTTTACCGATATATTTTGCAGTCTTATTTTCAACAATAAAGCACCGCCAACCAAACTCGTTGAGTCGGATGATGGTTAGGGATCCCGATACCGCACTTTTCCGTGCCGGATAAGCTCCACATCGTTGACGGGAAACATTTTGTCGTTTATCTTTCCTTAAACGTCCACAACTTGTTGATGATAAAATTCAGCGGAATCGTGACCAGCAAATTTACAATCGGCGCAATCGTTTTGCTTACGCTGAAGAACGTAACCTCTATCCAAAGCAAAACATTAGAAAGGATCGACGTGCCGCCGTAGCTGACATATGTTTTTCCAAGGCGTTTCAGTTTACTGCGCCAATCGTTTGCATTCCCGGTAAACACAAACTTATCGTTCCAAAAAAAGGCATTGGCAATGCTCAGAATTGTTCCCAGAACGCTGCCTACCATATACAGGTCTGGGCTGATCCACAAAAAGATATAATACACCGCCATCGATACCGCCGTGTTGCTTACGCCAACAAGGCCAAACTTGATAAACTGTGCAAGCAGCGCAACAAATTCCTTTTTGCTTTTTGCTCCCAACAGTGCCAACAATTTCTGCATGGATCCCGTTCCTTTATTATTCTTTATAAGCAATCAAAAAGCAAAGCCTGTATTGATAATTTACCGCAGTGCAGCAGCCATTTTTTCTTATCAGCACGGCTTTGCTTTTTCTTATTGATTCATCTTATCAGCGCATTTTACTGGTTCACCGCTTCAATAATGATCTTTGCCATATAGTCGATCATCTCATCGGTCATGCCGGGGTACACGCCGACCCAGAAGGTGTTGTTCATGATAAAGTCAGTGTTGGTCAGCTCCCCTGCCACGCGGTAGGCGTCGGTGCCGCGGATCTGGTCAAAGCAGGGGTGCTTGATCAGGTTGCCGCTGAACAACAGGCGGGTCTGGACATTGTGGTCCTCAATATAGCGGGTCACGGCGTTGCGGTCCAGGCCGGATTCCGGCTTGACCGAAATCAGGAAGCCAAACCAGGACGGGCGGCTGTTGGCGGCCGGTTCCGGCAGGATCAGCTTATCGGCGGCCGGTTCCAGGGCTGCGCGCAGGCGGTCCCAGTTATGGCGGCGGCGCTCGATAAAGCTGGGGAACTTTTTCAGCTGTTCGCAGCCGATGGCGGCCTGCATATCGGTCACTTTCAGGTTATAGCCAAAGTGGCTGTAAACGTACTTGTGGTCATAGCCTGCGGGCAGTTCGCCATACTGACCGTCAAAGCGGTGGCCGCAGAAGTTATCATGGCCGGACGGGCAGATGCAGTCGCGGCCCCAGTCGCGGTAGCTCTTGATCAGGCGGTTCAGCAGCGGGCTGTTTGTATACACGCAGCCGCCCTCGCCCATCGTCATGTGGTGCGGCGGGTAGAAGCTGGAGGTGCCGATATCGCCCCAGGTTCCGGTAAAGCGGGTTTCGCCGTTGATGGTGTACTGGGTGCCCAGGGCATCGCAGTTATCCTCCACCAGCCAGAGGTTATGGGCATCGCAGAAAGCTTTGACGGCGGACAGGTCAAACGGGTTGCCCAGGGTATGGGCGATCATGACTGCCTTGGTCTTGGGGGAAAGAGCGGCTTCCAGCTTGGTCACATCAATGTTGTACTGCGGCACGGTCACATCCACAAACACCGGCACAGCGCCATACTGCAGCGCCGGGGTGACAGTGGTGGGGAACCCACATGCCACAGTGATGACCTCATCGCCCTTTTTGATCTGGCGGTCGCCCAGTTCCGGGGCGGTGAGCGCCATAAAGGCAATCAGGTTGGCGGAGGAGCCGGAGTTGACCAGGTTGGCGAACTTTACGCCGATCCACTTGGCAAACTCTTTTTCAAATTCATCCGCAAAGCGGCCGGTGGTCAGCCAGAAATCCAGCGTTGCATCGGTCAGGGCGCACATTTCTTTTTCATCAAACACGCGGGATGCATAAGTAACGCGGTCGCCGGGCTTGAAATCCGTCTTTTTCTCCTTAAAGTCATGGTAATATTCTGCCACCAGCGCCTTGATCTGCTCGCGGGCTTCGGCCTCATTGCTCCAATTTGCCATCGTCTGCTCCCTTACTCACTCAAAAATTCCTTGATCTCTTTGTCCATCTCCGCCGGGATATCCCCGCCGGAAAGCCATACCTTGCTGAACGCAACGGTCTTTTGCATACATTCCGCCATATGCCAGCGCGGTTTCCAGCCGAAGGTGGATTTCAATTTGCTGCAATCCAGCTTCAAAAAGTTTGCTTCATGCGGGGCGTTTGCCTCAGCGCGGTTTTCCCATGCGGCGCCATCGCCCCACGCCTGGCAGAACAGGTCTACCAGGGTGCCGGTCGTCACACAGTCGCAGTCATCCGGGCCGACGTTATAATAGCCGGCGTACCGGTTATCTTCATACTGGCGCTGGGCGATCAGCAGGTACGCCGCCAGCGGTTCCAGCACATGCTGGTATGGGCGGGTGGAATACGGGTTGCGCACACCGATGCTCTCCCCTTTTGCCATCGCGCGCACGCAGTCCGGGATGATGCGGTCATTGGCAAAATCGCCGCCGCCAATCACATTACCTGCGCGGGCGGTGGAGATGGCCACGCTGCCATCCGCAAAAAAGCTGTTTTTATAGCTGTGGGTCACCAGCTCCGAGCAGCTTTTGCTGTTGGAGTAGGGGTCGAAGCCGTCCAACGGTTCGTTTTCGCGGTAGCCCCAGCACCATTCATTATTCTGGTACACCTTATCTGTCGTCACGTTCAGCACAGAGCGCAGCGGAGTTTGGGCGGTGCGCACACATTCCAACAGGTTCACGGTGCCCATCACATTGGTTTCATAGGTATAGCGCGGGTCCTTGTAGCTGTCCCGCACAATGGGCTGAGCCGCCAGGTGCAGCACAATTTCCGGCCGAGCGGCATCAAAGGCCGCTTTCAGGGCGGCAAAATTGCGGATATCACCGATCACGCTGGTCATTTTGCCTTCCAGCCCTGCCAGAGAGAAGAGGTTGGGGGTTGTGGGCGGTTCCAGGCTGTAACCCGTTACCACCGCACCGACCCCCACCAGCATGCGGCAGAGCCAGCTGCCCTTAAAACCGGTATGCCCGGTTACAAACACGCGTTTGCCGCGGTAAAATTCCAAGTTCATTGTTGGTTCCACACTTCCCAGGGCGCACAGCCGGACGCCCACATTTTTTCCAGCATACTTTTTTCGCGCTCGGTATCCATGCACTGCCAGAATCCGCGGTGCACATAGCTCATCAGCTGGCCTTTGGCTGCCAGCTCGCGCAGCGGGGCCTGCTCAAAAATGGTATCATCACCGCTGATGGTATCAAACACTTCCGGTTCCAGCACCATATAGCCCGCGTTGATGATAGCCCCATCGTTGACGCTTTTTTCACGGAACGCCTGAACCGCATTGTCCTGGCCAATATCCAGCACGCCTTTCTGCTGTTCCTGCACCACGGCGGTCAGGGTTGCCAGCTTGCCATGCTGCTTATGGAACTTGACCAGTTCGGCAATGTTCACATCGCAGACGCCATCACCATAGGTCATCATAAAGGTTTCGTTGCCGATATATTTCTGCACCCGCTTGATGCGGCCGCCCGTCATCGTGTTCAGGCCGGTATCCACCACCGTCACGCGCCACGGCTCGGCGTGCTGGTCATGCACGATCATCTCGTTGCCCTGGGTGAAGTCAAAGGTCACATCGCTGGTATGCAGGAAATAATCCGCAAACCACTCCTTGATCATATGCTGCTTGTACCCGGCGCAGATCACAAAATCATTGAAGCCATAGTAAGAATACTCTTTCATGATATGCCACAAAATAGGCATACCGCCGATTTCGATCATCGGTTTCGGCTTGAACTTACTTTCTTCCGAAATGCGCGTGCCATAGCCACCGGCAAGAATTACAACTTTCATATTTTTCACTCCCGTAAGCCTGCAGCGGAACCCTGCTTGCAGTCCCGCAAAAACTGTCCGTCCCACCAGCATTTCAACCGCCGGACAGTTTGGTACACACCCAGCCTATTTTTTATTACTATGATAGTATATCATTTTCGCGTATTCAGTGCAACCGTTCCAGGAAACTTATCACACCTAGTAGGCTTGCTTTTTATTCCGCGTTTTGCTCTTTGTTATCACATTTTAACGCTGCTTTTGTTGCTGCTGTGCAAACAATATTCTTTACGTTTTTTCGTGCGTATTTTGTCCCTGCCAGGCGGCCCACTTTACATTAGTAGGCAAAACAGGTATAATAGTTTAGTTAATCTGTGATATTGCGCCATTTTGCCATATTGCGGGTGCAGGCGGTCTTATTTTATCCTTGCTGCCTGTGGATTTTTTGCGGCACGCCGCGCGTTGTGCGGTACCGCTCCTATTAGGTCTGGAGGTTGCGCTCATGGGGCTGCAAAGCCTGCAATACTGTGCATTTTTGGTGGTTGTGGCTGCCGTTTACCTGCATTTGCCGGTGCGCATGCAGCCGGTGTTTCTGCTGGGGGCTTCGTGGGTGTTTTATGCGCTGGCCATGCCGGCCATGCTGCCGGTCACCATTGCACTGGCGGTGTTCACCTACCTGTGCGGCCGCGGCCTTGCCTGGCGGGGCGGCGCACACAAAACCGCTTTTTTGCGCCTTGGCGTGATCGGTATGCTGGGCATTCTGGCCTTTTTTAAGTATAACGGCCTGTTGGGCGGGGTGCTGCACGGCTGGCGCGCGGTGGCCATGCCGCTGGGCATCAGCTTTACCAGTTTTGCCGCAATCGCCTACCTGATCGATGCCGCCCGCGGCGACTGCGAGGTGGAAACCAGCTTTATCCGGCTGGCGCTGTTCCTCAACTTTTTTGCCACCGTCACCCAGGGGCCCATCTGCCGCGCCGGTGCGCTGCTGCCGCAGTTGAGCGCCGAGCACCGCTTTGATGCCGCCCGCACGGTGCGCGCTTTGCGGCTATATGCGCTGGGGCTGTTCAAATACATTGCCGTGGCGGATGTGCTGAACATGGTGGTGGATACGGTTTTCCCCCACTATGCGGATTACAGCGCCCCCATGCTGATTTTGACCGCGGTGATGTACACTTTTTATCTGTATTTCAGCTTTTCCGGCTATTCCGAGATTTCCCGTGCCACCGGCCTTGTGCTGGGGCTGGACCTGCCGGAAAACTTTAAGACCCCGTTTTACGCCACCAACTTTTCCGGCTTCTGGAGCCGCTGGCACATCTCGTTTTCTTCCTGGCTGCAGGATTATCTCTTTATGCCGCTGGCCTGGGCAGATCTTGGCCGCTTTGGCCGCCTGCCCACCGAGCTGTGCGTGTTCTGCGTGTTCTTTGCTTCCGGCTTTTGGCACGGCAGCACCGCGCCATTCATCATCTGGGGTCTGCTGCAGGCGGTTTACCGTGTGGGCGAAGAGCTGCTGCACCGCCGCTTTGGCAAACCCAAAAAGCGCGGCACCCCGGCCCGTGTGCTGTGGGGCAAGCGGGTTGTGGTGTTTGTTTTGTGGACCATCAGCATGGTGTTCTTCCGCGTGGGGTCCGGCAACCTTTCCGGCATGGCCGAAAACCTGGGCGTTGGCGATGCTTTCGTCTACCTGGGCCGCTGCCTGATGAACAGCTGGTCCCCCGCCCGCTTTGCCGGGGAGCTGTACAGCACAGCGTATACCGGCTTTTACGCCAATACCATTATGGTAGCGGCTTATTGGGCGTTCGCTGCGCTGGCGCTGGCGCTTGGCATCTGGCTGGATCACCGGCGCAATTTTGCCTGCAAAAACAAACCGGCTGAGGTTGCCCTGGCAAGCGCCAAGCACCGCAATGCGCTGTATGTTGTTTTGATCGCTTTTATCCTGGTGGGGTACATCATGCAGAGCGGCGGCTTTAACGCCAACGCATTCGGCCCCTATGCAGGGTTTTAATCTTATGGAAAAAAGGAGATTTCCGGCGTGAAGCATATCATCAAAAAATTGGCGCTGCTGTTCGTGCCGGTCTATCTGTGGTTTGCCTTTTTTGTGGCGTTTGAGCCAAACAATTATTTTGGCATCAAAAAAACTGCCTCTTCCAGCCAGCCGGTGGCCCGTGTGCGCGCCTATGAGCAGAGCCCCGGCACCAACCTGATCATCGGGGACAGCCGCCTGGCCCACTTTGATATGGACCTTGTGGATTCCCTGACCGGGCAAAGCTGGCAGAACCTGGCCTTTGGCGGTGCTTCCCTGAAGGAATGTGTGGACCTTGCCAACTATGTGCTGGATTCCGGCAACCAGGTGGACCGCATTCTGTTTGAGCTTTCGTTCTACACCTTAAACAGCAGCTATAACACCGACCGTTTTTCGGCGCTGGAAGCTACCCTGCGCAACCCGCTGGCCTACTGTCTGAACCTGGAATACAACGTGAACGCCCTGACTGTGTTTATGGACACCGTAAAGGGCACGCCGGACACCATTGAATCCGGCGACTGGACCGCGGCGGATTACCTGGATGATGCCGGGAGCACGATTCCGCTGCACAAAAAGCTGTATGAGTACCCGGCGCTGATCACCACCCGCTGCCAGAACTGGACACTGAACGAAACCGAGCTGGCGGAGTTTTTGGCTATGGCCCAGCGCTGCGCAGACCGCGGCGTGGAGCTGACCATTGTGCTGCCCCCCATGGCCGCCAATGTGCGCACCGAGGTATGCGATGCCTTTGGCATTACCGCCGTGATGCAGAACGAAGTTCTGCCGCTGTTGGAAAAGCAGAATTTTGCCGTGCTGAATTACGAATGGGGCACCAGCTGCATTACCGATGATGACACCCAGTTTTTTGACGGGTTCCACCTGGACGAAAAATACGGCCTGCCGGACTGGACAGCCGAACTGTTTGATGATATGCAGCGCTGATGCTGCCCCACCCCAAAAAGGAGGTCCCCTGTGGCACTGGACTTTTTGATTTTGTACGAACACACCGTTCGGGAATATGAGAGCGATCTTTTGCTCAAATTGGAGCTGGAGCGCCGCGGCTACACCGTGCGCATCCGCCAGCTGCTGGATACCAAAGATCTGCGCCTGTTTGGCAAAGACAAGCCGGAAGTTCTGGTTGCCAGCTGCATGTATGACAACGAAGCCATCAACAGCCATGTGTACAACAACATTGGCAAATGCAACAAGATCGTCAACCTGCACTGGGAGCAGATGCTCTCCGACACGCAGGAGGAGGGCGATTGGTTCAACATGAACGGCAACGCCAAGCGCTGCGTGCAGACTTGCTGGGGCCAGCGCACTGCCCAGCGGTTACAGGCCCATGGCATGGATGCCAAGAACACCCCCGTGACCGGCGCTGTGATGATGGACTTTCTGCGGCCGGAGTTCAAGGGCTACTTTAAGGATAAGGAAACCCTGTGCAAGGAATTCGGCCTTGACCCCGCCAAACAGCTGCACCTGTACATTTCCAGCTTTGGCTATGCCAGCATGACCGACCAGGAAGTAGCCGAGCTTTCCAAAATGGCGGGAACGGATTTTTCCGGCTTTGCCCGCACCAACCGCGTTTCGATGGAAAAAACGCTGGCCTGGTTTGACCGCTACCTGGGTGACCACCCAGAGGTGGAACTGGTATACCGCCGCCACCCCAGCGAATGGAAATGCAAAGCCCTGGACGAGCTGGCCGCCAAACGCCCCAACTTCCATGTGATCTTTGCCGATTCGGTCAAGCAGTGGATCGTGGCAGCGGACTCCATCTCCATCTGGATGAGCACCGCTGTGGCCGAAGTATACATGGCGGGCAAAAGCTGCCATATCCTGCGCCCGGTGCCCATCGAGCACGAGTACGACCCCGTCATCTACAAGGATGCTCACTATGTGACTAGCTACCCGGAGTTTGCCGCTGCCATGGCGCAGCCGAACCCGCCGTTCCCCATTGCACGGGATGTGATTGAGGGCTATTTTGACCCCTCCCCTGCCCCGGCCTACAAGCGGATGGCCGACCTGCTGGAGGAAGTGTACAAAAATCCCCCGCGGGATGAACCGATGGGGCCCGGCTTTACGCCGCACTTCAACCTGCTCAAGTTCTGCGCACTGGCGGGGGTACACATGCTGTACCGCCACAAGTGGGAACCCAAACGGGTGTTTGCCTTCTGCCCGCCGCTGGCCAACTTTGCCCAACGCATTTACGGTTATGTGGACAAAGCCTATATCCCGCCGGAGGAGATCCAGCGCATGGAAGCGCGCATCCGGCCATATGTAAAATAAAGTTGTTTTTCCGGCGCGCTGCGGTGCGCCCGCTGCAAATGGGAGCCTGCCATGTCTGAACCGAAAAAAACTGAAAGCTTTGCCGGAAATGTGATGAAATACTCCATTGCCACCTACCTTGGCTTTGGCATTTCCGGCGCAGCGCTTATCATCAAGGGCGTCCTGCCCGCCGAAAGCTACGCCGTTCCTGCTTCCTTCATGGCATACACCATGTCGCTGATGAACGTGGGCATGCTTGGGCTGGACCAAAGCCTGCTGCGCTTTTACCACGAACCGCCTGCCGGTTCCACCGGGCGCAGCATGTTTGCCGCGTGTACCCGGCTTTCGGTGCTGGTCATACTGCTGGTGGGCGGCATCGGCAGCATCTTTTTCGCCAAGCCGCTGGCGGCGGCCTTTGGCCTTGGGGCCAACGGTGCCGGGCTGGTGCCGTTTTTGTTCCTGAACGCTGCTCTGTACATGCTGGTGCGTTACCTCAACGTGCTGCTCCGGCTGGAAAACAATGTGCGCGCCTACACCACCGAAACGCTGTGGATGCAGGCCTGCCTGAACCTGATCTACCTGCTGCCCGGCTTTGTTACCCAGGACGCCCGCGCTTTTGTGCTGGGTGCGGTGTGCAGCTTTGCGGGGGTCGCAGTGTTCTATTGGCGGCGGGCTTCTAAAGGCCAAACGAAAGAGGCCCCTGTGCGCGGTCTGCGCCCCTATGCCCACATTTACCGGGCGGCACTGCCTTACGGCATTGTGTTGGCACCTGCGGCCATCCTGATCCCGCTGTACCGCGCCATCTGCCTTTCTTTTTTAGGCAATTACGCCCCCGCGGCGGAGCAGGGTTCGTTTGATTTCGCCTACACCCTGGCCCAGCTTGTCACCACCATTCAGGCCGGTTTTTCCACCTACTGGGGTCCTTATGTCTACGCGCATTACCGCACCGAGCAGGAGCGCATTGGCCGCATCCATGATCTGCTGAACCTGCTGATCTTCGGCTTTTTCTGTCTGCTGGTCATGTTTGAGGATATCATCTTCATCATCTTCCCGGCCAAATCGGCCTGCCTGCCCTACTTTCCGCTGATGATGCTGGCCGTGGTGTTCTCCATCCTGTGCGAAGGCACGGTGTACGGCAACACCATTGCCCGCAAGCCGTTCCAGGATACGATTGGAACCGCCGTGGGCGTTGCGGCCAACATTGCCGTGTGCGCCGTGCTGGTGCCGCGTTTTGGCGTAATGGGTGCCGCGGTCGGCCTGGTAGCGGCCAATGCAACGATGTTTTTGTACCGCACTGTGACCGGGCAGTATTACTACCGCACCATCCCCAGCTTCAGCCGGACGATCTGCGGCTTTTTGCTGGCGGTGGGTGTGGCCGTGATCGGCGTGGTGTTCGCCCACAATTTTATCATCAAGTTTGTTTTAACTGCAGCAATCCTGTTTATTTACTGTAACATTTACCGTGCCCAGCTGTACAAGCTGTGGCAGATCTTTATGGGCTTTGTGCGGCGGTATCTGCTGCACAGCCAAGCATAACTACTGCAAAGGAAAGGTTGTATATCAAGATGAAGCATTGCGGCACACAAGAGTTGACCACCGAGCGGCTGGTCCTGCGTCGTATGACAACCGACGACTGCGAAATGATGTTTGGCAACTGGGCCAATGACCCGGAAGTGACCCGCTACCTGCGCTGGGAGCCCCACCGTGACTGGGTGGTAACGATGGCATATCTGAACGAGATCGTCAAACAATATGACCGCCCGGATTTTTATGATTGGGGCATCTGCGATAAAGTGACCGGTGTGCTGATGGGCAACATCAGCATTGCCCCTGCCGAATCCTGTGAGCGTGAAAAGCCCTATGCCTGGAAAAACGTGAAAACCGAGCTGCTGGGCGGCATGTATGAGATCGGTTACTCCTTGGGCAAAAAGTGGTGGAACCAGGGCTATGCCACCGAAGCCGCCGCTGCCGTGCGCGATTACTGGTTTGGCATGGTAGGTGCGCCCTGGCTGGCCGGATTCCACGCGAGCCAGAATGTGGCAAGCAGCCGCGTGTTGGCCAAGACCGGCTTCCATTATGACCACGATACCGTTCTGCACCGCTTTGACGGCACCGAGGTGCCCTGCCTGGCCTGGTACCTGCTGAACCCCGGCAGCCAGAAATCCGATGAACCGGCAACCGCTGCCCCCGCTGTACAGGCAGAACCAGCTGCCCCCGCTGTACAGGCAGAACCAACGGAACCAGCGGAGAATGCCGAGACAACCGTCTGACATTCACTCCCCTGCCCCATACTTTTGCTGACCTGGCCGAATACGGCCAGAAAGGACCCCTATGGACGAAATGAAGGACCCCATCACCCTGGACTTTACCGCTACCCAGGCCCCGGCAGAGGACGCCCCTGTTGGGCAGAAGGCTCTGGACAGCGAGCGCCCGCCGGTGCGCGTTGTGCTGCTGGCGCTGGACCAGGGCAAGTTTGACTCCCAGCGCAGCCTGGATGAGCTTGCCGCCCTGGCGGAAGCCAACGGCATGCAGGCCGTTGCTACCGTGTGCCAGAAGCGCAGCACCCCCGAAGCCGCCACCCTTCTGGGGGAGGGCAAAGTGGAGGAAGCGCGCCTGATATGCCTGAATACCGATGCCGAGGCCGCCATCTTTGACGGCGAGCTGACCGGCAGCCAGATCCGCAACCTGAGCGCGGCTTTGCAGGTGGAAGTGCTGGACCGCACGATGCTGATTTTGGAAATCTTCCGTGCGCGCGCCACTACCAACGAGGGCAAGCTGCAAACTGAGCTGGCCACCCTGAAATACCGCATGCCGCGCCTGCAGGGCCTTGGCGAGGCGCTGAGCCGCCAGGGCGGCGGTGGCGGCGGCGGTGGCGGTGCCCGCCGCGGTGCCGGTGAAACCAAGCTGGAGCTGGACCGCCGCTACCTGCGCAGCCGCATTGAAAAGCTGGAAAGCCGCCTGAAAGAGCTGGAAAAGCGCCGTGGTGAAACCCGCCGCGCCCGCCAGAAAAACGGTGTTCCGATCATCTCATTGGTGGGCTACACCAACGTGGGCAAAAGCAGCCTGACCAACGCTTTGTGCGGCGCAGAAATTTTTGAAGCCGACATGCTGTTTGCCACGCTGGATCCCACCGCCCGCAAATGCACGCTGCCCAGCGGGTTACAAGTGATCCTGGTGGATACAGTCGGCTTTGTCAGCCGCCTGCCGCATGATTTGGTGGATGCTTTTAAGAGCACACTGGAAGAAGCTGCCTGCTCTGACATCATCTTGAAAATTGCCGACGCCAGCGACAGCGAAGCCGCCGAGCAGCTGAGCGTGACCGATGAAGTGTTGAACGACCTGGGCTGCGGGGATATCCCGCAGGTGACGGTCTACAACAAGTGCGACCGCACCGGTGTTGCCCCCTATGACCCGGATGTGCTGCTGGTAAGCGCCAAAACCGGCTACGGGCTGGACAGCCTGCTGGCCAAGATTGACGAGATTCTGGCACACCGTGTGCGCACCATTGAGGTACTGTTGCCCTATGACAAGCTGGCCCTGGCCGATGTGTTCCGCACCCGCGGCAGCGTTCTGGCTGAAGAATACCGCGAAAACGGCGTGTATTACAAGGCAACCGTAAAGGTGGATGACCTACACCGGTTTGAAGCGTACCTGCTGTAAGCGCAACCGTTCGCTTTGTGCAAGATAACAAAGGCAATACCGCATAATTCTAAGTGCCGATACGGCGAGCGAGGTGCGGCAGA
>OMAQ01000492.1_pt1 | contig 21323 bp, 19 predicted proteins | sample 1673461 | NCBI WGS metagenome assembly OMAQ01 (sample SAMEA103958112, study PRJEB25191) | human gut metagenome | biome: human-associated habitat [ENVO:00009003]; feature: intestine environment [ENVO:2100002]; material: feces | place: Germany | collected 2013/2015
AACGTAATTTATCATTATATTTGTCCAAAATTATTATATTAGTGTAGCGTAATGAATAGATAAACGAAGAAGGCGCCTCGAAAAAGGCGCCTTGGAAAGTGATCCCGACGGGATTCGAACCCATATCGTAAGAACCGGAATCTTAAATTCTATCCATTGAACTACGGGACCGGTGGCACAAAGGTATAAAAAAAATTGAATTATGCGACAAAAAATGGATAATTGGCAAAGAATCGACAGCGTTATTCGTTGGGCGAACATGACTATCAACTACTTTGCTCTCTATATAGGACTGCCGCGGGGTGAAAACCTTTATCAGATAAAAAAGGGAAATAATGGTATTTCCCGGAACCTGGCCTACAAGATCGTGACCAAATTCCCGGAAGTCAGCCTGGCGTGGTTGCTTACCGGCGAGGGGCAGATGTTTGTGGACGAGAAATTATGCGGGGTGCAAATTCCGTTTTATCAGGTGGATGTCGAATCCCATATCACCCGTCTTGACGAGTTGGCCCCCGATCGGGAGATGGTGATTCCCCAACTGACCGGCTGCGACCTGGCTATGCTGTATAATGGAAAGGCTATGGGGTGTTCTATTCCGTCCGGATCGATCGTGTTCCTGAAAAAAATGACGCCCGAGGAGATTATTCCCGGACTCGAATACGTGATTGTCTGTCAAAAAATCATAACTTTGCGAATAGTTCGCACTTCGGAGCGGGATTCCGAATGGCGGTTGGTTGCTGCGGACCGGGAAAATTTCGACGATATTTTCGTCAAGGCTTCCGATATCGAGCAGGTATATCAGGTCGTGGGCAAGTTGGAAATTAAAATCTAAAATCGAATTATGTTTTCAGGAATCGTGGAAAGAACGGTGACGCTCACCGATATCCGTATCGAACAACAAAATAAGACCTTCACTTTTCGTGCGGATTTTTGCGGGGAGTTGAAGATCGATCAGAGCATTGCCCACAACGGCGTATGCCTGACCGTGGTGGATATTACGGAGGATACCTACTCCGTAACGGCAATGAAAGAGACGCTGCTGCGCAGCAATCTGGGCCAGTTGCAGGTCGGCGATATCGTCAATGTGGAGCGTTCGATGCGGCCCGATGCGCTGCTCGACGGCCATATCGTCCAGGGCCATGTGGATCAGACGGCCGTTTGTACGGCCGTCGATGATGCCGAAGGCAGCTGGTATTTTACGTTCAAATACGAACCTGCGGGGGATAATTGTACGGTGGAGAAAGGGTCGATTACGGTCAACGGTGTCAGCCTGACGGTCTGCAATTCGCAGGAGGGACAGTTCCAGGTGGCGATCATTCCCTACACCTATGAACACACCAACTTCAACCGGATCAAACCCGGTACGTTGGTCAATCTGGAGTTCGACATTATCGGCAAGTACATTGCCCGGCTCATGAAAAATTACCTGAAATGATGCCTATCAAAACCAAGGAGTTCGCTTCGCTGCTGGTTGCGGCGGTGGCTGCGATCGTCGTCGCGGCGGCCATGTGGCTGCTCGAAGCGGTGTGGTGGCAGACCCTCTGCGTGGCTTGCGCCGTGTTTGTCGGTATGACGTTACTGACGTTGTTTATTATTCGCAAGTACGTGGCTTATAAGCTGAAGCCGATCTACTCGATCGTACTTTCGCGTAACGTGCATACGCAGGAGATTCTGGATGAGCTCAAGGACAAGCACGTCGAAAACATTTCCGAGGAGCTGACCGCCTGGGCGGATACCAACGACAAGGAGATCGCGCGGCTCAAGGAAACGGAATCGTTCCGCAAGCAGTATCTGGGTAATGTGGCCCATGAGTTGAAAACCCCGATTTTCAATATTCAGGGGTATATTTCGACATTGCTCGACGGTGGTCTGGAGGACGACCTGATCAACCGTAAATACCTCGAACGGGCCGAGAAGAGCATCGACCGTTTGATCGACATCGTCAATGATTTGGATACCATTTCCAAGCTCGAGAGCAATATGACGCGCCTGAAAATGGAGTCTTTCGACATCGCTGCCATGACGCGCGAGATTGCTGAACAGGCCGAAATCGAAGCCGATAAGAAGGGAATTAAGATTCAGGTAAGGGGGGCCGACAGCCTGCCTTCGCCTTTCTGGGTCTGTGCCGACAAGCATTTCGTCGGACAGGTGTTGGTCAATCTGATTATCAACTCGATCCGTTATGGCAAGGAGGGGGGTGTAACGCGGATCAAATTCCGAGATATGCTGGATAAGATCCTCGTCGAAGTCGAGGACAACGGCGTCGGTATCGCCAAGGAGGACGTGCCCCGTATTTTCGAGCGGTTTTACCGTACGGACAAGGGCCGTTCACGCGAGCAGGGCGGTACGGGGCTCGGACTGGCGATCGTCAAGCATATTATCGAAGCTCACGGCGAGCGAATCAACGTCCGCAGCGAGTTGGGAGTGGGAACGACCTTCTCGTTTACGCTCAAAAAGGCTCAAACAGGACATTCTCACTAATTTTGCATAACGTATGATCCTTCCAATAACCGTTGTCTGGGATTTCAATCCCGTCTTTTTTTCGATCGGATCGTTCGATATCCGTTATTACGGACTGATGTGGGTGCTGGCGATTCTCGGCGGCATGCTTTTCTTCGACCAGGTCTGTAAACGCGAAGGGCTGCCCCAGAAGGTTTCGGAGTCGATTTTCGTCTATGGCACGCTGGCCACGATCCTCGGTGCCCGTCTGGGACACTGTTTTTTTTATGAACCGGGGTATTTTCTTGCCCATCCCTGGGCTATCATTACGGATTTCCGCAACGGCGGCATGGCCAGTCACGGCGCTGCCGTCGGCCTGCTGATCGGTCTTTGGCTTTTTTCGCGCAAGAATAAACTTCCTTATATCTGGTCGCTCGATCGGATTATGCTACCGGTCGCTATCGGCGGCGCCATCGTCCGTCTGGGTAATCTGTTCAATTCGGAGATCGTGGGGGCGGTGACCGATGTTTCCTGGGGGTTCAAGTTCGTTCGGCTTTATCCGAATGTTCCCATCGACTCCATCCCCGTGCAACACCCGACCCAGCTTTACGAAGCGTTATGCTACCTGGTGATTTTCGGAATCCTTTGCTGGCTCTATTACGGACGTGACCTGGGCCGGCGTCGTCCGGGCGTGATGTTCGGCGTGGGGCTGATCGGGATTTTCCTGACTCGTTTTTTTATCGAGTTCATCAAGTTGGATCAGGAGGCTTTCGAGCAGGGTATGCTGTTGAATATGGGACAGTTGTTGAGTATTCCGTTCATTCTGGTGGGGATTTATATGATTTACCGGGGCATGCACCGCTCTCCGGTAGATCCCGATACGGTGCGGGTGGTTCGACAGCAGACTGTCCGGCAGCAGGGCGGCAGTTCCAAGCCACGTAAACATCGTCGTATGAAATGATGCAGGACGAGGTAAATAAGATTGTTTTCAATGCGCTGGCCGACGGACGGGAAATTTGGTTTCCGGGAGTCGGCTCGCTCGTTCCCGAATTTCGGAGTGCCTGGCGTGCATCGGCTCGGCAGTTGGAACGTCCTTCCCGGCGCATTGCCTTTCTCCTCTCCGAGCAGCGGGGCGTTTCCGTGATAGACCTGATTGCTCGGGCGGGGGCTTGCGATGTTGCTGCGGCCGAAGATATCTATTCCCGGTGGCTCGACAAAGCCCGGGTGGAGGACGGAATCTCCATTCCGGGAGTCGGGGAGCTCAATCACCGCTACTTTCGGCTCGATTCGCAGCTCGATGCCGTTCTCAATCCTCTCGGACACGATCCGCTGCCGCTGAAACGCCGATATTCCCGGCTACCCCTTTATCTGGGGATCGCCTTGTTTTGTACGGCGGCTGTCGGTTACGGAATCTGGCAGTACGGAGAGTGGATGCGGCTGCCGTTCGTGGGCGATTCTGAAAAGCAGGAGGTCCTTCCCGTTGCCGAGGTCGTTTCATCCGTCCCGGCAAGAACCGGGAGCGAAACTCCTGAAGCCGCCGGAGGTGATGCCGAATCCGGTGCGATAGGCTCCGAGCCGGTTGCTGAGAGCCGTCCCGTCGAAACGTCGCAGGATGATGAGGCAGCTGGCGTCGGAACCCCTTCCGAGGGCGCGACGGGTGCGGACAATGCCGATCTTGACGCCGACCACGAAGCGCCGGTTCCCGAGGTCGCCTGGATGATTCCCGGCAGGACGTATGTGGTCTGGGGCGTTTACAGTACCGAAGAGAATGCCCGGCGAGCCGTTGCCGAAGTCCGGGACCGCCTGTCGGACACGAACTTCCGGATTTACTTTTTCGGGAAAAAGTGGATGGTTTCCGTTTTCGAAAGCGATTCTGCTGCGGAGTGCCGTGACTTTATGAGAAATGCGGGGGCCGGTCTGAAGGAAGTGTGGCCCTATACGAAAAAACGATGACTTTTGCACTGATCCTGCGGCGTGCGATCGACTGGTTTTATCGACGCCCTTTTTCTCGTGTGATATCCGAAACGGTTTTCCGTTACGGGGCCTGCGGTGCGATCACGCTGTCCGTGGATGCGGTCAGCTATGCCCTGATCTATCATTTTCTGGTTGCGGGCCGTTATTTCGACCTGGGATTCGTGGTTATGTCGCCGCATATCGCCTCTTTGGTGCTGGTTTTTCCCATTACGTTCTTCACCGGTTTCTGGCTGAACCGCTATGTCGCCTTCCGCACGCTGCCTGTTGCGGCGGGCAAACAGTTGGGGCGCTATCTATTGACAGTCGTAGGATCTATTTTGCTCAATTACGCCTGTATGAAATTTTTGGTCGAGGTGTGCGGTCTGTGGCCGACCCCTTCCAAGTGTATCACATCGCTCGCCGTAGCTCTTTACAGCTACCTGGCGGCCCGTTATTATACGTTCAAGGGAATTTATCCGGAAAAATAGAAGGGATCTGTACTCGATTTATAGGCCTTGCTCTTCGACATTTGGCTCGGAGTTGTCGTTGCTCGCAGTTTTCGGGTGTTTGCAGTCCGGATTTTTCCGGAAATACTTTTGTGCTGTTCGTGAATCAGGTGTGAGCATAATTCGGTGCAGATGGCATGGATTGGGGATGATTACGAAGTAAACAGGCGAAGCGGGTTTGAAAACCCGCTTCGCCTGTTTCGGTTCCTACCCTTATTTGCAGAGTTCGAGGATACGGCGGGTCACGTCGCCCGTGATGTTGCCCGCTTCGCCCAGCCGGGAGCCGCGCTCGTTGAAGCGACGGACGATCTCGTCGATCGTATCTTGCCCGATCTGCAATTCGTGCAGGCGAGTAGCCAGTCCCAGCGAGCGGAAGAACTCTTCGGTGGCGCGGATCGTCCGGTCGATACGCTCGTCCTCCGAGCCTTCGCGGATGCCGAATACCCGCTCGCCGTATTGCAGGATTTTTCCTTTCTTCTGCTCCCGCATTACGCTCATCAGGGCCGGGAGTACGACCACGAGGGTCTGTCCGTGCGTAACTCCGTGCAGGGCCGTGAGTTCGTGTCCGATCATGTGGGTCGCCCAGTCCTGCGGTACACCCATCGCAATGAAGCCGTTCAGTCCCATCGTCGCGCAGAGCATGAAGTTGGCCATCTGGTCGTAATCGTGCTGATTCGCTCGGATTTTGGGGGCGATTTCGATCAGCGTTTGCAGAATACCTTCCGCCCAGCGGTCCATCAGCGGCGAAACGCCCGTGACGGTCAGGTATTGCTCCATGACGTGTACGAAAGTGTCTGCGATACCGCAGGCTACCTGGAACGGCGGCAGCGAGAAGGTGGCTTCGGGATCGAGGATCGAAAATTGCGGGAACGAGTGGTGAAATGCGAACTTCTCCTGCGTGGCGAGGTTGGAGATCACCGCCCCGGCGTTCATTTCGGAGCCGGTGGCCGGCAGGGTCATCACGTCGCCGAACGGAACGACTTCGCCGATTTTGTCTTCATCGAGCACCAGCTCCCAGGCATCGCCGTCGTAGGGAATGCCCGCAGCGATGAGCTTGGTACCGTCAAGTACCGAGCCGCCGCCCACCGAGAGCAGGAAATCGACCTTTTCGGTTTTGCCCAGGGCGATGGCTTTGCGCAGGGTTTCGATTTTGGGATTGGGTTCGATGCCCCAGAACTCTACGAAGTCGCGGCCTTTGAGCGCTGCGACCACCTGGTCGTACACGCCGTTTTTCTTGACGGAGCCGCCGCCGAAAGTAACCATGATCTTCTTGTCGGCCGGAATCTCTTTCGCCAGCTTGGCGATGGAGCCTTTGCCGAAGATCAACTTGACCGGATTTTGGAAAGTGAAGTTGTTCATACGTTTCTCGTTTATTCTGTTTGTTTTCCCGACGAATTGCCGCAAGGTTCTTTTCGTCGGGTTGAAAGCATTGTTTCAAGCTTCATATTTTATGCCGCATTTTCGCGCTACCGTTTGTACTCGGATTCTTTCAGCTTTTGCAGTTCGTACATGCGGTCGCGGAATTTGGTAGCGGCCAGAAAGTCCAACGACTTGGCCGCACGCTCCATCTCTTCCCGGGCCCGGGCGATCTGCGTGTCGATGCTCTCGGTCGAGTAGGCCGACGTAACGTCTGCGGCCAGCGTCTGCCGGTTGTCGGGCAGAGGGTAGAGAATTCCATCCGTGACGGGTGTCTGAACCGTATTTGCCAGCAGGGTGCTCTGTCCCGAGCCGCTTTTCTGCGCCTGTCGGGGGAGCATTTCGTGCTCCATGTTGTAGCGCATCTGTTTTTCGCGGCGGCGGTTGCTCTGTTCGATGGCGTAGCGCATCGAGTCGGTGCAGTGGTCGGCATAGAGGATGACGTTGCCGTTCGAATGCCGCGCCGCACGGCCCGCGATCTGGGTGATCGAACGCACGTTGCGCAGGAATCCCTCCTTGTCGGCATCGAGGATCGCCACGAGGGCCACTTCCGGCAGGTCGAGTCCTTCGCGCAGCAGATTGACGCCGATCAGCACGTCGAACATGCCGGCCCGCAGGTCTTCGAGGATCTGCACCCGTTCCAGCGTGTCGATGTCCGAATGGATGTAGCGGTTGCGGACCCCCACTCGGTCGAAATATTTGGAGAGCTCCTCGGCCATGCGTTTGGTGATGGTCGTGACGAGTATCTTGTCGTCGTTGCGTACCCGCTTGTCGATCTCCTCCAGCAGGTCATCGATCTGGTTGTCCGTGATCCGCACTTCGAGTGGAGGATCAACCAGTCCTGTCGGCCGGATCAACTGTTCGACGATCACTCCTTCGCTCTTCATCAGTTCGTAGTCGGCCGGTGTGGCGCTCACGTAGATCGTGGTGCCGACCAGTTGTTCGAACTCCTCGAAGCGGAGCGGCCGGTTGTCTTTGGCTGCGGGAAGACGGAACCCGTACTCCACGAGGTTCTCCTTGCGGGCGCGGTCGCCGCCGAACATGGCATTGATTTGCGGCACGGTGACGTGGCTCTCGTCAATGACCATCAAGTAGTCCTTGGGGAAGAAGTCGAGCAGGCAATATGGTTTCTCGCCGGGCTGCCTGCCATCGAAATAGCGCGAGTAGTTCTCTATGCCGGAGCAGTGGCCAAGCTCTTTTATCATTTCCATGTCGTATTCCACGCGTTCCTTTATTCTCTGTGCCTTGATGTCGTCGCCAATCTCGTGGAAGTAGGTTTCTTGCTTCATGAGGTCATCTTGAATCATGCGGATGGCATTGTCTGTCTGCTCCTTTGACGTGACGAACAGGTTGGCAGGGTAGAGGTCGTATTCCGCGAAACTCTGTATGGTGTGCATCGTCACGGCGTCCACTTCGTCGATGCTGTCGATCTCGTCGTCCCACCATGTCACCCTGAGCAGGGAATCGGAATATGCCATGGCTATGGTGACTGTGTCGCCCTTGACCGAGAAGCAGCCTCGTTGCAAGTCGATGTCATTTCTGACGTATAAGGAACTGACGAGTTTACGCAAGAACTCGTTGCGGTCCAGCGTCTGTCCTCGCTTTACCTTTATTATGTTCTCCTGCATCGCCACCGGAGCGCCCATGCCGTAGATGCACGACACCGACGACACTATTACCACGTCGTTCCTGCCAGAGAGCAAGTCGCTGACGGCGGCAAGCCTCAGCTTGTCTATCTCATCGTTTATGGCGAGGTCTTTCTCGATGTAGGTGTCGGTGGACGGCAGGTAAGCCTCGGGCTGATAATAGTCGTAATAGCTGACGTAGTAGTCGACGGCGTTGTTGGGGAAAAAGCCTTTCATCTCCTCGTACAACTGTGCCGCCAGCGTCTTGTTATGGCTCAACACGAGCGTGGGCTTGTTGACGTTGGCAATGACGTTGGCCACGGTAAACGTCTTGCCGGACCCGGTCACGCCCAACAACACTTGCGCCGGATCGCCTCTCTTCACGCCCTCAGTGAGCTGCGCGATGGCCTGCGGCTGGTCGCCCGTGGGTTTATACTTGGATGATATTTGAAACTTCATGACTGACAAAGTTAGCTATTTTATGTCAGTCGCATACACTTAATCACGAAATTTTACTAAAAAAATCAATACATGTTTGGTTTACCAGATAAATGTGTGTAAATTTGCAATTCATATTTTAAGGCTCATTAAAAAGAGGACATGATAAAACAAGCTTTAACAGCGTTTATCCCATTGATGCTGCTCAGCGGTTGCGCCAAGGAATTCAACAGCGTGTACAAGTCGGGCGACATCAAATATAGATACGAGTATGCCAAAGAGAGCTTCGCGTTGGGCAAATACCAGCGTGCGGCAACTCTCCTCCAAGACTTGATAGTGCCGGAAAAGGGCACGCAAGACGCGCAGGAGTGTCTATACATGCTTGGCATGGCCGAGTATAAGAACATGGACTACCAGACGGCATCTGAGACCTTCAAGAAATATGTGAAGTCTTATCCACGTGGCGACTATTCCGAGATGGCGAAATATTATGTAGGCCAAAGCCTCTTCATGAGCACTCCAGAGCCACGCCTTGACCAAACGGAGACCGTGGCCGCCATCAACGCCTTTCAGGAATACATGGATCTTTATCCCGACGCCAAGCATAAGGAGGACGCGCAGAACAAGCTCTTTGAGTTGCAAGACAAGCTCGTGCAAAAGGAACTATACTCAGCTGAGCTGTACTACAACCTTGGCACGTATTTCGGCAACAACAGTGGGGGAGACGATGGCGGAAACAACTACCAGGCTTGCATCGTTACATCGCAAAACGCGCTAAAGGATTATCCTTACACTAAAAAGCGCGAGGAGTTTGCCACGCTCATCATGAAAAGCAAGTTTCACCTCGCAGAACAGAGCGTCGAAGAGAAGAAGCTCGAGCGCTACCAGGACGCTGAGGATGAATGCTATGGCTTCTTGAACGAATTCCCCGACTCAAAGGAAAAGAAGACGGCGGAGCGCTTCATAGAGAAATGCAAGGAAGTGACCGCTAACGCAAAAGATTAACAATAATATATTATTATAATATACTGTACAAAGATGGATTACAGAAAATCAAAGGCTCCAGTAAACACCGTCACACGCAATATCATGGACTTGTGCACGGAGACAGGCAACATTTATGAAAGCGTGGTGATTATTGGCAAACGCGCTAACCAAATCTCCGTTGAAATCAAGTCTGACTTGAGCAAGAAGCTTCAAGAGTTCGCTTCATACAACGACTCGCTTGATGAAGTGTTCGAGAACCGCGAGCAGATTGAAATCAGCCGTTACTACGAGAAGCTTCCAAAGCCAACTCTTCTCGCGACACAGGAGTTCGTAGAGGGCAACATCTATTGGAGAGACCCTTCAAAGACTACAGACGAGATTGCCGATACCGATTTGTAAACCATGATACAGCGTAAACAAACCATCTATTTGCTCCTCGCTTTGGCCGCGCTTATCGTCTGCCTTTGCCTGCCGATAGGTAAACTGACAAGCAATGCCATGCAAGGGGCCGAGGTGGCAGTATATAATATTGGCCTTTACACAAGCACGGGGCTCGACGCTCATCCTGTATTGTTTACCGACATTGTAGTGGTGGCCACGCTTTCGTTCATCAACATTTTTCTCTACAACAAACGCAAGTTGCAGATGAAAATATGTGTAGTGAATATCGTGCTTTGCCTTGTTTGGTACGCTTATTACGCGTTCATGGCACTTTCCATGTTTAAGGGCATTGGATCATTCTCCATGAGCTTTGCGGTATGCTTGCCTCTGGTGGCAATGATATTGCTGATTCTCGCACGCGCGGGTATCAAGGCCGACGAGGAGCTAATAAGGTCCATGTCAAGAATCAGGTAATAAGGAAAAGACATCTTTTTATTAATCTATATAAATGGCAACCATTGAGAAAGTCCGATGGTTGCCATTTTTCATTGGAATAAACGCTGAAACATAACTAAGCAGCCGCCTTGCATTTAACCCCTTTGCATGAAAAGACATGTTCTTTTTAACCCAAATCGGTCGTTAGGGCTTGCTTGGATTTTGGATTTTTAGAAGAATGGATTTTGTTTGGCTTTTAATGAGTAATAGCGAGCTATTGCGAATTAAAAACAAGCAAAAGACAACTTATAAAAACCAAAAGACTGCAAGCAGTTATAATATAATACATAAAACGGCCTAATGACCGATTTGGGTTTAAGGGTTTATCAGGATTTGGAATGAAGACATACCCTACCGTAGCGCTTTGCAGGATGCGGCCCCTGCAAAGCGCCAAATGCAGACCTGTTAAATTAGGAAATAATAGTTTACAAATGGTCGCCTGAGAATCGTTTTTTTTCAACCAAGCGGTCTCATGGCTGTAAATGACGCAATTACGAGCCGTTTTAATAAAAGCTTAATTATCAACATGTTATACTTTTTGTGGTTTTCAGACAATACCGATACGCTGATTACGCGTCGCCGTTACGGTGCAATCGCGTCGCCGTTACGGTGTAATCGCGTCGCCATTACAGCGTAATCGCGTTGCCATTACAGTGTAACGACAACGCGATTACTCCGTAACGGCAAATCTTTTTGGCCGAAATACCACTGACAGTGCTGTAAAGGGGCACATCGAAGCCATTATTCCGCTCTAAAAGCACCTGTCCCCAAGTGTTAAATTTTGGCAATAATATTTTACAATTCAATGTGTGCCGCATGGTATCTGTCATTAAAAAAGAGGATAAACCTGATACGAAGCGATGCATCGTCGAGAGCGTAGAAAAACGCATTAAGAGCATCGTTGGACAACGGGGTGTATTCCTGCCTCATATCGACGAGAAGAGTTGGAACGTTCTGAAGGTTCTTATCAAGATCCGACAGACTACGCTTGACGAGATGATGATTCCAACAGAGGAAGAGGTTATGAAAATGAGCCGGCTGAACGATAACACTTCTCAACCTCACAAATCAGCTATATACCAAGGTAGCGGAGATGTGGAAAGTGATGAGCGGCTCGGGAGTTCATCGATACTTATGAAGACGGCGACACATGGACGGACGGTGCTTTGAACAGGCCAGCGTTCAAGGACATCAATGTCTGCTACGTCCTCCATGCCCTTTGCAGTCACTTCCACTATTCACTTCCCGACGTGCTGCGCATGAACGGCTTCACCTTGGCGGTGCATGTGGAATATGAGCATACATATATATAGGAGACTATAAAAAGAAGAGAATTTACGAAATCTTTGACAGTATTTGGCACACCTACTTCATAACTTTGCAGAAATTTTAGAGCGCATGAAAGAAGAAACTTCAGCAGGAGCGGCAAAAATAGAGCAGGCCGAATGCAATCAAGCTCGCTTGAGATTGCTGAGACGAAGCCTATTTTATCCAAAAAACTTGTCCAAAAAGTTGCATCGTAACGATATTCTTCGTAAGTTTGCAAGCGGAAAGGCAGTCGTCAGCGACTGTCTCCAGACATTGAGGATAAGAATGATAAGCATCACGCTGCCGTTTGATTCACGTAAATCTCGCAAGTTGAAACGAATCAGTCAATGGATAGCGAGTGATGCCCATACCTTATATCATAAGGCGTGGGCTGCTCCTGCTGTTTTGTTGATTCGGGTTGTGCGAGAACCTACGTGGGCAAAATGTCGGAGGGTATGCCCGCGCCTTCTCTTTCTTCTCATTGCCATCATGCCCATGGCGGCTGTGTCACAAAACAGCCGTCAAACTGAAAGCACAACATATAAAACATATAAACTAAAGAACTCAAAAACTTATCATAATACTATGCCACAGATCATCAAAACAGGCGGAGGCCTCTTCTCAAGCGGAGAGCTCATCCGCATCAACCCAAGCAACAACTCTATAGAGAGCTCCGGCAACGGTGGCCGTTCGTGGATTCCGCGTTGCACCAACACCTCTTACGGCACATTCCGTGACCTGCTTCTCGTGGGCCGTGAGATTCTTGCCGCCACTTCCCGTGGCCTCTATGTCTCCACCAATTCCGGCCGCAGCTTCTCGCCACGTTGTGTCAACAGCTCCTACGGCGACTTCATCAACCTGCAGGACGAGGGCAATACCCTGCTCGCCAACACCACCCACGGACTGTACTATTCCACCAACGGCGGAAGAAGCTGGGTGAGGAGATGACAACTTAGCATAAAAAAACAGAGGAATCCACAAAAAAAATCGTGATTTCGTTGGCACTTTAAAGGTATTTCCTTAAATTTGCTGTTGGATTGGGAGAACAAGGGGCGACAGCCCTTTCGTCTCACTCTCCAAGGTCACGAAAGACTGTGCTAACGAGCGCAGAAAAGCTTGCTTTAATGCCGAGTGAAGCCAGTCTTGCAGGCTAAGCCTGAATGAACTTGTGTCCTCGTGCAGACAACACTGTTCTTGTAGTCGAAATCTGGTAAATTGAAACTATAAAGAAGAACGGAAATAGTCTGAGCGGGTTCACACCGCGCATACGGTGTGGATTCCTCTTTCATATTTCTTTCTTTATAGGTTTTACCAGAGCCTGACTACAGGGAAGTGTGAACAGCAGGAGTTCACACCTTTTAAGTATCCTACAACAAAACTAAGATTTATTAATGGGAAAAGAGCCATATAAATTAAGCACTTTGCTTACAGATCTTTTACAGAGAGAAGACGTGAGGATATTCATTGACACATGCTCAATGATGAAGGAATGCTTTGACTCTTTTTTATCAGCTCTCATCCCTCTTTTAGATGTAAATCACAAGAAACTCGTAATTCCATATAGTTGTTTGCAGGAGTTAAAGAAACACGAAGATAGCTTTAAACTAAAGAAGCAAGCAAAATCTGCAGTTGATTCCTTGCAATTAATTAGTGAATATATTGATATTCGAGGGAATGAAAATGACGGCTCTTTTGCCGATAATGTTTTTCTTCGTGTATTTACACAATTTCGCACAAAATATAACCTCATACTCATTTCAGAAGACAAAAATCTAAAAGCAGATTTGCTGAAACTCAACAATAGTAAATCTGTTCATGGTAAACGTATATATGTATTTAATACAAAAGAAGCTTTATCATTGGACAGGAAAGAGGCAAAAAAAGAGACTTTCAAGATGAATACTTTCGAATTAACAACTGTTTCCGACGCGCCCGTAACTCTTAGTTATTTGCCCCAAGAAGGCGATTTTGTACATACAATTGATGGAAAAAGCATAAAATTGGTAGAAAATCTGAAGGCTGGTGGAGAAGGTATAATCTATAAGGTGGACATAGATTGTAATCTCGTAGCAAAGATTTACCTAAAAGGTAAGTTTACAAAAAGAAAAGAAGCCAAGATTTCAACTTTGATTTCAAAAAACATAAAGATTGACGGTGTATGTCTGCCAACAGAACTCATTTATAATGACAAGAATGAGGCTGTGGGCTACTTGATGCCTTTTGTACAAGGCACATCTCTTGATGCATCTGTGTTCAGAGGAGAAAGAGGTTTCTTGAGGCATTTTCCAAAATGGACAAGAAACGACCTTATTGACCTTTGTATAACCATAGTCACAACCATACAAAAACTTCACAATAAGGGCATTATTATTGGCGACATCAACGGCTCGAATATACTCGTAGAGACTGCAACCAAGGTCAATTTCGTAGATACCGACAGTTTTCAAGTTGACGGTTTCCCTTGTCCAGTTGGCAAAGAAGACTACACTGCACCTGAGATACAGGGGAAAAAATACGATTCATTCTTGAGAACCGAAAGCAATGAGAACTTTGCCATAGCCACACTCTTGTTCACGATTTTCATGTTTGGCAAAAAGCCTTACGCTAAAATTGGAGGTGGCAATATAATGCAAGACATAAAAGATGGAGATTTCTCATATCCGTATAAGGAGAACAGTAATCATAAGCTGCCAGAAGGGGATTGGAAATATCTCTGGAGTCACCTGCATCCAGCTATTAAAAGAACATTCTATTACACATTTAGAAAGGGTGAATCTTTATATGATGAAGATAAGCGCCCAAATACACGCAATTGGCTAAAATTACTCAAGCAATACAAAGTAAGCATGAGCAATGGATATTTGGCAAATGTTGATAAAGCGTCTTTGGAACTCTTCCCGAAAACTTATAAGAAAGCCCAAGGTCACACCTATGTGACTTGTTACATCTGTGGTAAAGAAACTGACACAGAATATATGCGCGATGGTAAATATTGCTATGACTGCCTAAACGAAACATCTCAAGCAGAATGTAAAAGTTGTCATGAGATATTCACATTCCAACCTAATTATAGGCAATACATTCTGCACAAGTCAACACCACCAGATTTGTGTCCAGAATGCATTGAAAAGAAACGGCAAGAAAAAAAAGAAGAACAGCTCCGTCGAAACGAGGTGTTTATGACTCGGACTTGTCAGGTCTGTGGCAAAACTTTTGCAATATCAAAAGGGGAGCATGACTATCTTGTATCCAAAGGCCTGAACATGCCAAAACGTTGTAAAGATTGTAGAAATAATAATAGGCATAAGACGTATGAATCACACCATAGTGGCGGTAGTAGTAGCGGCGACAGTGGTTGGTGCTATATCACAACTGCAGTCTGCAATTACTATGGCAAGCCAGACGATTGTATGGAACTAACGAAATTGCGTTATTTCCGCGATAACTGGTTGATGAAACAAGAGAATGGGCCACTTGACGTGTCTGTTTACTATGATTGTGCGCCAGCTCTTGTTGAGAAGATGGTCATGTCTCCTGATTATGCAGAAACTTGTGAAACGATTATGAATGAGTATATTCAGCCTTGCATTAAGATGATAGATGCAGGAAAGAACTCCGAATGTAGGGAGAAATACTTTGAGCTTGTAAAGTTCATGATTAAGAAATATAATTGATATTAACACTTTAGCAAAATACATATCATGGCAAATTATTTAAGTAATATTGATGATCTCGTAAACAATCCTGCCACGCGGGTACCTATCTGTCTATGTCTTGATCTGTCAGGTTCTATGTACACTGTAGAAGGAGGTGATTATAGGCAGACAGGTAGAACAGAGAAAATAGATGGTAAGATCTATAATATAGTTGAAGGAGGAACAACCAGACTCGACGAGCTTCAAAAGGGAATCGACATGTTTTTCTCGGCTATTAAAGAAGACGAGATGGCTATTGATGCCGCTGAGATATCAATTGTTGGCTTTAATAATGAGGCAAATACGCTCTTGGGCTTCAATCATATAGAGAAACAGATAGTTCCCACATTGAAAGCCGATGGCGAGACATCTTTGGGTAAAGGAGTAAATCTTGCATTAAAGATGCTAGAGGAGAGAAAACAACTCTATAAGGACAACGGGATACAGTATTGGCAACCGTGGCTTGTTATAATGACTGATGGCGATAACACGGGATCTTCTGAAGAACTCAATACTGCCGTCGATAAGATTAACGAACTTACCAACGCGGGGAAACTTGTAGTGTTCGCAGTTGCTATCGGTAAGGAAGCAAATATCGAGACCTTAGCAAGACTATCTCCTAAGCGTAGACCTCTTCGCTTGAAAGGACTGAAATTCAAAGAGTTCTTCACGTGGCTCTCGAAATCCGTAAGTAGAACATCTGTTTCGCAACTGGGTGAAAAAGTTTCACTGCCCCCCACTGACGATTGGGGCACATTATAATAATATGTGGAAAACATTTGAAAGTTCTGCCCAAGGCAGAAGTCATATCAAGGAAAACATTCCTTGTCAAGACAAAACCTACTCCCTGGCAGTAGGTGATGTTATAACTGTTGCTTTAGCTGATGGTGCTGGCTCCGCAAAACTGTCACATTATGGTGCAGAATGCGCGGTCAAGACCATCGCTGAAGAATTGTGCAACAAATTTGACTCATATTGGGAGGAGAAGGATGCGTCGGTAGCTAAATTTAGATTCTATCATGAGATTCTCAGAAAGCTTAGAAAAAGGGCAGAAGAGTTATCTTGTGACTTAAAAGATCTTGCCTCTACTCTTCTTGCTGTTTCTGTTAAGGGTGACCGGTTCCTTATTTTTCATGTTGGGGATGGCGTGATAGGCTATAAAGACTCGGGTATTTTGAAAGTAGCATCGGCACCTAACAATGGTGAATTCAGCAATACAACAATCTTTACGACGTCGTCTCAAGCAGAGTCACAAACTAGATTAATCAAGGCGTCCTCTGATACCATTGATGGTTTTATCCTAATGTCTGACGGTCCAGAGGCATGTTTATATGACCACAAGAATAAAAGCCTTGCAAAAGGGCTGTCTTATATGCTATCCGACGCCGCAAAAGAACCGGAAGATATTGTTAATGCGAACATCCAAGAAACTATGCAAAAGACTATCGTTAAAAGGACTTTTGACGATTGCAGCATTGTATTGATGACGAAGCAGGCTGAACATGAGAGCGTAGAAAGCGACGTTCAAGCCCAAGAACAAAATAATAGCGGACTTCATGAGAATGTTGCACCGCAAGAGGACACTGCTCCAAACGAAGACGAAATATCACAAAGTATAAACAAATCCCCAAGTGAGCATATTAGTCATAGACGCAACTATCTTTTGGGATTAGTGTTTCTTGCCATCATTATATATCTTGTAATACTCATGATACATGGATCAGAATAATGATAAAATTGTAATAGACTTCGTCACACATCCAAAAAAATATCTTTTGGACAACACTTCTAATGTCTCTATCAATGATAATCCTGCGATTACCATTGATGATGTAGTCTTTGTGCACATAAAGAAGATTACATTCGAAGAAGAGGCCCCCAGGAAAGAAGCGATTGAGAATGTGTTGAGTACATTGAGATTTGAGGGAGTGAATATAGTCTATTTGATAAAAGGAGATAAAAGAAGTGTTTCCTTTTATTATGGAATTGTTCGCAATACAGTAGTTAAGCAGCAATACTCGTTTTACTTTCCAATTGACTCCATCGGAAGGACTATCTTAAAACGATGCATAGAAGGAAATTTCAGGGGGAGTGAAGTTGAATCTGTAGGAGAACCTGAGACAGAAGAAATTCTTAAAATTCTCAAGAAAAGTCCTTACGTATCCAGAATTTGTGGTGTTCCTGGAATAAATTCGGATGAGGCTTCAAACTTTCAAGGTGTTGATAGATTAATCGATACTATGATGGGAGATGAATTTGCTTTCGTTGTTACAGCTATGAATCTGATGCAAACACCAATCTCGGTAATAGAAAATAATATATGTGACTTTTATGATAAGTTAGTGCCACTTTCTAAAGTTTCAACGCAGAAGGGTACAACTGTAAGCAAAACAAGCTCAATAGGAAAGTCTACAAATAGTTCGAGTTCTCATTCTGAGCAAGTTAGTTCTCAAGAAAGTCATTCAAGTGGAAAATCGACTAATACGTCAAAACAAAAAGGTTCAAATGGTTCAGAGGGTGGAGGTGAGAGTACTTCTGAACAACATTCTTCAACGAAAGGAGTAAGTGATCAAAAATCTACAGGAACTTCTGAAAATGTTTCAGAGAGTAACGGTACGTCTGATAGCAAAACGTTTTCTTTTGAAGAAAGCCGAAAGCAAGCCCAAGATTGGATGGCATATGCCGATGATACTCTATTACCCAGATTAGACTACGGTAAAGGTAAAGGATTATTCATCGTCTGTATGACATTGTTTGCCAACGACTCTCTTACATTACGTAAACTTGAAAATACTACAACATCCTTGTTTTCGGGAGAAAAAGGTAATAAAGTCCCTCTTGAAGTTTCTACTGTTAAACGAGAGAGTAGACTTGAATCAGACCTTCGCAACTTACAAATTCCAATAGGACAATTCGAGCCTTGTATTTCCTCAAGTGAAGTTCTAATGAGATCTTCACTGGCACAATACGTAACGAAAGAGAGAGGTTATATAGGCAACTGGATGTCTGTAAAGGAACTTGGTATAATCGCTGGACTGCCAAGAAAGGAAGTCGTAGGATTGAGTCTTCGCGAAGAGGTGGACTTTGGGTTGAACTATGATGACCGTAACATTCCAAAAGAGGACAAACTTCAAATAGGCTCTCTCGTACATAGCGGTATTGTGAATGACAACATAAAAGTCTCATTAAGTAAGGAAGCTCTTAATAAGCACATTTTTGTCTGTGGGGTTACAGGTTGTGGCAAGACCACGACATGCATGGGGCTCTTGAAGAAAAGCAAAATGCCTTTTCTTGTAATTGAGCCTGCTAAAACAGAGTATAGGATACTAACAAATGACGATTCTGACGTTCTTGCCTTTACCCTCGGGCGGGACGATGTAGCTCCTTTCAGGTTTAACCCCCTTGAGTTTCTTCCAAATGAAACCATATCATCCCACGTTGATATGGTAAAGGCAAGTATTGAGGCTGCATTTGAAATGGAGGCCGCTATACCTCAAATTATTGAGGCTGCGCTTTACAAGAGTTATCAAGACTATGGTTGGGATACATTAAGTAGTAAGAATAGCATCTATGAAGATCCGTTTAGTGATGGAGTTTATGCTTTTCCAACATTAAGTGATCTAATACGAAACACAGAAATCGTAGTAGAAGAGCAAGGATTCGATATAAGATTAAAAAATGACTATATTGGGTCAATCAAAGCACGTCTGCAAGGATTAATAATCGGCAGCAAAGGAGCTATGCTCAATACTCCACGCTCTGTTGACTTTACGGATTTGGTTCATAAAAAGGTCATTCTTGAATTGGAAGAGATAAAAAGCGGAACTGAAAAATCTCTTATCATGGGATTTGTTTTGTCCACGCTATGCGAAGCTATTAAATATGAGTTTTCTAAAAACAATGACTTCCGGCATATAACCTTGGTCGAAGAAGCGCATAGATTACTCTCTAAATATATCCCAGGCGACTCTCAGAGCAAGAAAAATGGTGTAGAAACTTTCTCTGATATGCTAGCCGAGGTGCGTAAGTATGGTGAAGGCTTGATCATAGCTGACCAAATACCCGAGAAAATGGCGCCAGACGTATTAAAGAATACAAATACAAAGATTGTCCATAAAATCTTTGCTCAAGACGACAAAGAGGCAATAGGCAATACTATTGCACTTACTGACGAGCAGAAGTCATACTTATCAACATTGATACCGGGAAGAGCTGTCGTCTTTAGTCAAGGTTGGGAAAAAAGCATATTGGTTCAAATCGACCAGGAGAAAGATACTACAGGGGAATATGCAGATATAAATAGAATAAAGAACCTATCTCTAAATTATTATGTGAATAATTACAAGAGAGGTGTCTTCCCCGAACTCATGTGTTGTAGGCAGATGCCGTCTATAAGTAAACTCTCTCAGATTATTGTCAATCAAAATAAATATAAAGATTTAATGTCTTCGTTTATCAAGATGATAGTCAAGAAAAATCACACTGAAGACTTTTGCGCAGCATATGAAGCAATCAAAGATACCTTTACGATTGACGAGATGACCAAATATCTTACATTTTGCTGTCTTAACAGACCCACGCAAGATGACGAGACTTTGGTAAAAGTACTTATACGTAACATTGTAGAAGACAAGAAAGATCTGAAGGATCCAGACCTAAGAATGCGTCTTGATCCCATTTTTAAACCAAATAAAATCAAAAAATTATGATTTCATTATTATTAGGAGGTCTTAGCACACTGATATCAACGCTAGGCCCAGTTGTGACAAAAGTCGCATCATCATTACTCACAAAGTTGCCTGAAATAGTTGAGGTAGCCTTAAAAGTTAGTAAGGTTATTTCTTCCGTTGTCCAATCTGTTGCAGAAATCCAAGGACTATCTCCTCATGGAGAAGACGTTGAGGAACTTGGCTTCAAAGCAATGCAAGAAGGAACTCGTGCTAAGATGGAAGATGAATCAATGGAAGATTATCTCAACTATCTTAGAAACGAAGTATCTGCTGACAAAACAAAGTTTCAAGCCTTGTCAGAAGAAGATAAGCTAAAATGCAATGTTATGGGCACAGGTATGCTTTCTCAATCCATTAGTGAGAAGAGTGGCCTTGAAATCTCTGGAGATTTCCTACTGGATATGCAGAAGATGAAGATGTCCGGCGAACAACTCTCTAAGTACATTGAAACTTTCAGTGAGAAGGGTGTTGATTCTCTTGATGAATTAACCCAATATCTTCGTGGAGAACTTAACGACAGGGAATCTGCCAAAATTGAGGCTATTATTAAATCTATAGAGAAGACATCTAATCCATCACTTTCTGATGGTGAAGTGCTATTAAGGATGGATGCCATGAAAGAGGCTATAGAAGAATAGTTATAAATTTAGGGCTCAGGTGCAGAAGTCCGTGGCTTGACACCACGAAGAGCTAACCAAATATCTTCATCATGCGGTACATGAAGAAAGGTAAATCTGACACACCCCTTACCTGTGCTCTAAAGCCTTTCATCTTAGAGCTGAGTGATTCCGCTGCAGCATTGGTCGATCTGTTGTTAAAGTAGTTGATCTGACTCATGTCTTTTGTCTTTGTTGCCATTGTCATTGCGTCTTTTTGGATTGAAGACGCAAAGGTAGCACGACAAAAGTGAACGGGGTTGCTCCGTCGTGGAGTTTTTCGACTTTTGTGAACGGGTTTGCTCCGTTTTAACCCAAATCGGTCATTAGGATTTCTCTGTATCGTACGGCAAAGAGAAATCCTTTAATTTTTCCCATATAGATAAGAATGATTGTCGTGTTTTTAGTGATCTAGCCAAATATAGGATGTGCTTGTCTTTTGTTTTTCCCAAATAGGCTGGTGTCGATATTAACTCGTATCGGATAGTCTTCAGAAATTTCTTCTTGTTGGAATTGATCAGCGCATGTCTGAACAACGACATGAAGTTATATGCCATTACAATGAAATTCCCACATGCCTCTGTTGCCCAGAAGTTATTTGTGACAAAGTCATCGATGGAGAAATCATTCTTCAATTCTTTTATCCTATTCTCAGAATCCGCCCTTCCGCGATATGAGTCATATACAATCTTGG
>OMAQ01000499.1_pt1 | contig 21081 bp, 17 predicted proteins | sample 1673461 | NCBI WGS metagenome assembly OMAQ01 (sample SAMEA103958112, study PRJEB25191) | human gut metagenome | biome: human-associated habitat [ENVO:00009003]; feature: intestine environment [ENVO:2100002]; material: feces | place: Germany | collected 2013/2015
ATGTTTGAGGATGAATATTATTTAAAAACCCAAATGGAGGTCTTAAAACAGGGTGTTGCCCTGTTTGCTGATAAATACCGTTCACAATATTTGAGAGGAGGCAATGATAAATGAAAAAACGAATATACTGTATTACCACCGCACTCTGTCTTGTGCTTTGCATCGTACTTTGCATTGCATTTGCTGCCGTATGCAGCAAGGCGGAAAATAGCAAAACCCTGTTGCCGGAGGTGCGAAACAACGGCACAGCAATCCAATGGAGAGATACCGCCGAAGAGGAATGGCACGATCTTGTAGCTCTTAACACGCTCAGAGGTACTGACGGAAAAAACGGCACTGACGGAAAAGACGGTCTTGACGGCAAAGACGGTACTGACGGAAAAAACGGCATTGACGGCAAAAACGGTCTTGACGGTAAAAACGGTGCTGACGGTAAAGACGGTACTGACGGTAAAGACGGTACTGACGGCAAAGACGGCATTGACGGAATAAACGGCACTGACGGAAAAAATGGTGCTGACGGAAAAGACGGTCTTGACGGCAAAGACGGTCTTGACGGAAAAGACGGTACTGACGGCAAAAACGGTACTGACGGAAAAAACGGTCTTGACGGAAAAGACGGTACTGACGGCAAAAACATAGAGGTACAAAGAACAACAGAATATATACAGTGGCGCTATGAGGGAGAAGACTGGCAAAACCTTGTTGCCATTTCCGATATAAAAGGACCCACAGGGCAGAACGGTAAAGACGGAGCAAACGGGAAAACACCGGAGTTCCGTGTAAATGAAAACAATCTTCAATGGCGTTATATCAGTGAAGAAATATGGTTAAATCTTTACGATCTTTCAAATTTGAAAGGTCTTGACGGAAAAGACGGAATCGACGGAAAGAACGGTGTCGATGGTATTGACGGCAAAAACGGTGATACGCCGTTCATCGGTGAAAACGGCAACTGGTGGCTCGGAGTGACCGACATTGGCGTGAAAGCCGCAGGTGTTGACGGTGAAAAAGGCGACAAGGGTGACCCCGGCGAAAAAGGTGAAAAAGGCGACAAAGGAGACAAGGGAGACAAGGGACAGAACGGCAGCTGCGCCGGCTGGTTCTATGGTACGCTTTGGACAAAAGGCGATCTTTACAAAGAGGACGGCGCCGAACGGCCCGTTGGGATAAAAGTTTATAAAGAAGCCGAAAGCGGCGGATTTGTTTCTACATACATGGATGAGATATATCTGAAAAAAGGTCACACATACAGCGTAACCATAAGCGCATCTATGGAACTGCAATCTCACGAAGACAGAAGTGGTAATTATTCTGTTCAAATGACGGACAATTATGATGACGGCTTTTGCAGAGAAGCTACGCGCATAAAGAGAGACGGCGTAAAGCTGCCTTATTCAAGGGATCAGCACCATTTCAGTTTCAGCCGGATATATATAGCATCGGACGAAGATATTCCCCTGCGATTCAAAATTGAACAGTCGAGCTACAAAACTACGCTTCTCGGCTTCAACGGCACCATTACAATAACCGCTCTTGACTGAGCCGACATATACGAAAACGGAGGTAGCAAGAAATGAAAAAACGAATACTCAGTATCCTGCTGCTGTGCTGCATGGTGCTGACGCTGCTGCCGACAACGGCTTTCGCTGCGGGTGAGCTTCGCCGTGATAAACAATTCTGAACGGAGGAAAGAAGATGAAAACAGGAAAAAAACTACTCACAGGATCACTTTTGGCGCTTTGCGCCGCTCTTTTGGTGCTTTGCATCGTGCTTGCCGCAGGATGGAGCAAGGCGGCAAAAATCGACACTGCACTGCCGGAGGTGCGGAACAACGGCACGGCGATCCAGTGGAAATACAGCGATGAAGCCGATTGGCATGACCTTGTGTCGCTTACCGAGCTGCGGGGTGCTGCCGGAGAAACCGGTAAGGACGGAGCCAACGGTAAAGACGGAATTAACGCCAAAAGCATCGAGGTGCAGCGAGCCGCAACCCACATACAGTGGCGTTACGCGGGTGACGAGTGGCAGAACCTTGTGGCGATAGTCGACATCACAGGCCCTGCCGGACAGAGCGGTAAGGGCGGAGCAAACGGAAAAACACCGGAAATCCGCGTGAACGAAAACACCCTGCAGTGGCGCTATGTCGGCGATAAAATATGGCTGAACCTGTACGATCTTTCGGTTTTGAAAGGTCTTGACGGCAAGGATGGTATAAACGGAAAAGACGGAGCCGACGGCAAGGACGGAACAAACGGACAAAACGGCTCCGATGGTGCGGACGGCAACACCCCGTTTATCGGCGAGAATGGCAACTGGTGGATTGGAGAAACCGACACCAGCGTAAAAGCGGCAGGCATTGACGGCACAGACGGAGAAAAGAGTGACAAGGGAGATAAAGGTGACAAGGGTGATGCCGGAGAAAAGGGCGACAAAGGAGATAAAGGCGACAAGGGCGATGCCGGTCAGAACGGCAGCTGTTCGGGATATTTTTACGGAGAGGCAAACTCTCCGAGAACAGTACTGAATAACAGTCGTGTCAATATTTCTGTCTACGAAAAAATAAACAAGGGTGGCTTGATTTCATCCTACATGAATAATATTACACTTAAAAAAGGACATATTTACAATGTCTGCTTAGGCGGTTCTCTCGAAGTTGGTTCAAACGAATTTAACAAAAGCGGCAATTACTCTATTCAGATGACGGACGGTTATGATGACGATCTGTGCAGGGAACTTACACGAATAAAAAGAGACGGGGCAAAAATACCGTATACCAATGATCAACATTCCTTTAATTTCAACAGAGTGTATGATGCGTCAAATAAAGACATTACATTGCAGTTGTGGTTTGAAAATTCGGCATACAATACTTATCTCGGTGGCTTCAGAGGTACCATTACAATAACCGCTCTTGATTGAGCCGATATACACGAAAACAGAGGTAACGGAAAATAAAAAAACGAATACTCAGTATCATGCTCACCCTTTGTATGGTTCTTTGCCTTGTGTCGACAAGTGTATTTGCCGAGGATAATATGGCAGCGAGTGGGATGGCGGAAGTTTCCACAGCGGCGGAACTGGTTTCAGCAATCAGAGAAGCTTCATACGGAACAGTCAAACTGACGTCAGACATTACCATTTACACCACATTAGTGGTCAACCGCACCGTCACCCTTGATCTCAACGGTTATGTGCTGAAATACGGCAGCAGCAGTGCAGGGCATGTAATCACTGTGTCCAGTGGTATTTTGACAATTGAAAACAGTGACTATACAAAATCACACAATTTCCAAAAGAAGTATAATTTATATGTAAATGATTTTTTTTGAATTTTGCTCCGTTTAAAATCATACTAATTTTAGCTTTTAATTTTTTCATTCCAAAAACCGCCCCATTTCGTTCTATAAATTACCTCTTATAATCAAATCATGCAGACATATAATATTATTGCAAACCCGAAAAACAAATGAAAAGGAGATACGAAAATGAAAGGTATCACAACTCAGGAAGGCAGAGAAACACTCAACAAGTTCAAGATGGAAGCAGCTAACGAAGTTGGCGTAAACCTCAAGCAGGGCTACAACGGCGATCTTACAGCTCGTGAGGTCGGCTCTGTAGGCGGTCAGATGGTCAAGAAGATGATCGACGCTTACAAGACAACAGGCAACAAGTAATTTCTCCCAAAAGTCCTAAAAACTCCGCCGCGGCATTTCGCTGTGGCGGAGCTTTTTACTTGAAATCAGGCAAAAAAAGTAGTATAATATACACATAGGGGCGGGGTAAAGATCATAGTAAAGAGGGATAAATATGTTGACTAAAAGAATCGCCGCAGGACTTACAGCTTTTGTTATAACAGCTTCTGCCGCACTGCTTCCGCTTCCAGAAAGCATTAACGGCATATTTGGGAACACCGCTATATCAGCACAGGCTTATTCTGCAAACGGTGCCGTAAAAATGCCGTCAGATTTTCTGACTTTTAACAGCTCCGATCAGGTTTTCGTAAACGTGGTTTCTGCCACTAAAAACGGACTATACTATTATACTGTAGAAAACTACAAGAAGCTAATTAAATTCTATAGCTTTTCCAACAACTCCGTGAGAACTGTAGCAACGCTTGGTGACATTATAAATGTATATGCAAATAACTCCAAAATCTATTATATCGAAAGAGATACCAGCACATACAATTCCAGCGTGAAGGGCTCGTCATATTCTTATTACATAAAGACCTTTGACACCGATACGGAAAATGTGACCAAAAGCGTTAATGTGAGCAAGTATACGCCCAATGGTATTTTAAATTACCCAAACTGTTTTGGCGTTGACGATAACGGCAGGATATATTACTATGTAACAGACAGCAGCGGTGCTGAAAAAGGCGATAATCTATTCCTGCTGGACTCAAACGGAAATAAGCTGTCCTCCTGCAGCACCGATGTTGCCATAACAAAGTTCTCAGGCTTTGACAGCACAAACGGAAACTTCTATTTTGAAAGAAACGCTGATTACGTTTATTGGGGCTATAGTCACAAAATGAACGCCCTTGGCTTTGGAAATATTTCAAATAACAAAATAACCGTGTCTGATAAATCTATCGACTATTTCTATCAGAAATATTACGATTATCATTATGACAACGCACAAATGCTTGGCAACGGCAAGCTTGCGTGGACTTCTTCTGCAAGCGGCACTGTAAACATCGTGGACTCTGCCAAATTTCATACATCAACAGATGATACATTATATCTCTTTGGAAGCGTTTCAAGAGCGGAACATGAAAACAAAAATGATCTCTACAACAGCGTTGGAACAAGAACTGTATACAACGGCGAAAATGACAGCACTATCATGTATGTAAACAACAACACTCTTATGGAGTTCAACAATGATTTCAAGCAGGTGGCTTCATATAAAACAGCTTATCCTGTTTTCGCTTTGTATTATACAAACGGCACTGTGACAGCTATAGAGCGTGATACTGACGGCAATTTCTACTCAGAGAATATTGCTTGGAAAAAGCCTAGCAGTGTTACGATTTCAAATTCTTCTGCCACGCTCAAAACGGGCGACAGCCTTAAACTTTCTGCAAGAAGCAATTCCGATATAGACTACGGCTTCACATGGTCAAGCAGTGATAATTCTGTGGCTTCTGTTACAAAAGACGGCAAGGTGTACGGAAACAAGGCAGGCGTATGCACAATAACCGCTACCACCGACAACAGTTTGAAAGCAAGCTGTACAGTGACAGTTACGCCTATGGATAGCGACACAAAAGGCTCTGCCACTATACTCAGCGGACGTGCAACAGACAATGCTTCAGATAACCATTACATCACATGGTCATCTGTCACAAACTCTTATCTTGTACAAAACAGCGACGGAACGCTCACAAGGCTTGAAAACACATCAAGCGGCATTGTGGTAGAAAACTACTCCGCAGACGGCAAAAAGCTTATCTCACAACGCACTATTTCAAAAGAGCTTAACCTATTTGGTGGATTCTATTCAGGAAAAGACTATAACTATCTCGTGTTCGGTCAGAACAACACTGCCGAAAGCGACAGCAAGGAAGTTGTAAGAGTAGTCAAATACACCAAGAGCTGGAGCAAGGTAAATTCATGCAGTATCTCAGGTGTCAATACAACAAAGCCGTTCTCGGCAGGCTCACTGAGAATGGAAGAAGCAGGCGGAAAGCTTTATGTTTACACCTGCCATGAGATGTATGCTGACAGCGACGGCATAAATCATCAGGCAAATATGCTTTTCACCATTGACGAATCCTCCATGTCCCTGACCGACTCAATGTATGACGTTTCAAATCTTACAGACGGCTATGTTAGCCACTCGTTCAACCAATTCATCAAAGCTGACGAAAGCGGAAAATACATCTACAGAGTTGACCACTCAGAATCAAGCAACTACACAATGAACGGCTCTTACCTCTCTGTAAACGGCATTACTCTCACAAAATATAAGGCTGACGGAAAATCAACCGCCGTGAACGTTTCTATCCCTGTTAAGTTCGATATGAACAAAAGCAACTACACGGGCGCTTCAATAGGCGGTTTTGAGCTTGGCAGCGGAAACTGTCTGATAGCCTATGCAAAAGACGTTTCAAGCAATTGTAAGACAAGAAATGTTTACATAAGCGTCACAGACGAGCTTTTCAACGGTACACAGAACATTGCCCTCACAAACTACGGCACATCAAGTAAAGTGACCTGCCGCACCCCTCAGCTTATAAAGATAAATGACAATCTGTTCCTTGTTATGTGGGAAGAATACAACAGTTCCACAGGCAAGACCGCCACAAAGACAATGACAGTTGACTCAAACGGCAAAACTGTTACCAAAGCCATTTCTCACTCCTTCGGACTTTCAGATTGTCAACCTATTGTATGCAGTGACGGCATGGTAAAATGGTATGTCACAAATAATTCAGCACCGACCCTTTACAAGCTCTCACCATTTGCACTTGACGATTATCATGAACACAGCTATACAAAAACAGTTCTCAGCAATGCCACCTGCACCACCGCAGGCACAGTAAAATACACCTGCTCATGCGGTGACTTCTACACAGAAACTATCCCAGCCACAGGTCACAAGTCAAGCGGTTGGATAGTCGACAAAACGGCTTCTATCGGAGTTAAAGGCTCAAAGCACAAGGAATGTACAGTCTGCAAGAAAGTTCTTGAAACGGCTGAAATTCCTGCACTTTCAAGAATTAGCATTTCAAAGGCAAGCGTGACACTTTCCACTTCGACCTATGCTTATGATGGCAAGGCAAAAACTCCGTCCGTTACTGTAAAAGTCGGTGGAAAGACTTTGAAAAAGGATACTGATTACACTGTTTCGTACAGCAACAACACCAAGGTAGGCACAGCAAAGGTCACTATCAAAGGCAAGGGCAATTACACAGGCTCAGTTTCTAAGACCTACAGTATCAAAAATAACTTCAAGAAAGCCACCATTTCAGGCATTTCAAACAAGTCATATACGGGCAAGAATATCACTCAGAGCATTACTGTTAAATACAATGGCAAAACGCTGAAAAAAGGCACTGACTATACAGTTTCATACTCAAGTAACAAGAATATAGGCACTGCCACTGTAAAAGTCGCAGGAAAAGGCTCTTACACAGGCACTATCACAAAGACGTTCAAGATAAATCCTGCCAAGCAGGAGATACAGAAGCTCACTGCTAAGAGCAAGGCATTCTTTGTGGATTGGGCGCAAAAAGGTTCGGCTACCGGATACGAGATACAGTACGCTACCAACTCAAAGTTCACAAGTGCAAAGAAAGTTACCATAACAAACAATAAGACCGACACCAAGACTATTTCAAAGCTTTCGGGCAAAAAGAAATACTACGTTCGTGTTCGTTCTTACACAACTGTAAAGGGTACGAAATACTACGGCGCTTGGTCGGCTTCAAAGAGTGTTACTACAAAGAAGTAATTTTTATCGTTTATGAAAATATCCCCCATGCAGAAGATTTATGCATGGGGGAGTTTTTTGCGTTTAAGCGTACGTTTTGTCGGCAAAGCCACCATGAAATGTTACGACCGACCATATAAAAAAACACCGCACAAAGTCTTACCTCTGTGCGGTGTAAATATCTACTTTATTACTTCCTCTTAGAAACCACCATAGCTGCACCTGCAAGTGCTGCCAGACCTATACTTATGCCCATTGCCGCATCTGTATTAGGGTTTTTGGTGCTGTTAGGATTTGTCGTTGTCTTTGATGATGAAGCCGCTGCACTGCTGTCATTTGTTGCTTCAGAAGAAGCCTCGGAAGATGACTCCTCTGCTTTGCTCTCGCTGCTCTCATCACTTGACGACTCCTCAACAACGTTATTGAACTCAACGTCGTCGTCCTTTGTCATTTCGTCAACGCCGTCGTTAACCAACTCAACTCTCTCCCAGCCGTAAATGCCTTCAATAGCATATGTAAGCTCATAAGCTGCTGTCTTCTGTGAAACAGCTGATGGGTGATAGTCAACTGCATAACCATTGTTTTCGCTGTCCTGAACGCTGAACTGGAAAACTGATACCTTGCTGTCGCCTGTTTCAGTCTTATAAGTGTCAACTGCATCTGTAATAGAAGGATAAAGCTCCTGTCCCATAATACCGAGTGTACAAAGTATCTCAGAATTTGGATTCTTAGCTCTTATCTCCTTGAGGAAATTTACATAGCCCTTTTCAAACTCAGCACACTTATCAGGGTCACCCTTTGTGTATGAGTTATCGTTTGTACCAAGATTTACAACGATAAGCTCAGGCTGATACTGTGAGAAATCCCAATCATAATTAGCTGTCTGTTCACCGTCGAACCAGCTCCATGTAAAGCAGAACTTATCATAGAAATTTGGCACAAGCAGTGCGTCATTTATCTTGCCGTTGCCTGAATAACCAGAGATCACACCTGCTCCGCTTACTGATACAAAGCTGTAGTCAGCGCCAAAATTCTGTGCTGCCTTGTAAGCATATGTCTTTGCGGCGTTCTCGTTGTAGATAGAAAATGACTTTCCAAGTGGATCGTCAACGCCGTATCCACAAGTGATAGAGTCACCAATAAACTCGATAGAATGCTTAGCTGCCTCTGTTGGCTGTGGCTTGCCGTCTACCTCAAAGCTGTCAATTGCGATAACGCTCTGTGCAGCTTCTGAAAGCTTTATGAGCTTGACAGTGCTTTCGCCCTCAGGAAGCTCTACCTCAACTGCGTTTGTCTTCTTATTTTTTATGTAGCCCTGCTTAACAAGCTTGCCGTTTACAAATACACCAATTCTTGCCTCACCTACGCTGCCGTTTACATTGAAAACAGCCTTTGTGCCTGTGCATTTGAACTCGATACCGCTTGCAGAATAGCCAAGTATCGTTGTGTCGCCCTTTCTGTAAGTACGACCGATAAGCTTAACATTGTCGCTTGTTGCCTCATAAGAGGTGAGCTTGTCCGTTGCTTCCGTGTCTGCCATGACTGTCATTCCCATGCAGCCTGCTGCAATTGCCGCAGCACAGAAGCCTGCCAAAAACTTCTTCATACTATGATTTCCTCCGTTGTTTAATTTTTTTGTATCTTTTGCCTTAATATTTCTCGATCCAATAATTTAATTATACTCTATCTGCAAGATATATACATTAATTTATTGTTAATGTTTATTCGTCATTTTATTAACAGGACTGCTAGATATTCTTTATCCTCTTATAAACCACAGCTGACAGCGGTGGACAGACGAAACTGCCTGAAACGGGCTGTTTGTTCATCTTGCCACTTTCATCAAGCCTGAGATAAAAGCTTCCCTCTGGCAGACCGAAGCCCCTGTTCTCGTAGTAAGGATTAAGTGCAATAACATAGCATTCTCCGTCTTTTTCAAGCTTCCAACTTACGCAGTTCCAATCGTCATTGTGCATAAAATGAAGATGTGCGTTCACGTCCTCTTTAGTATACATTCGGAAAAGCGGACTTCCCTTTCTCAGCCTTATAAGAGCCTTGTAATACTCAAAGACCTCTTTATATTCAAGCTTCCTGTTCCACTTTATGGAGTTAGTGTAGTCAGGCGCATTGTAGCTGTCATGGGAATAGATGTTCACATCGTTTGGCTCTTCGCCCTCTTTAAGTATCCTCGGCTTTGACCTAAGAAAATCCTGACCAAGCTGTATGAACGGCATGCCCTGTGAAAGTATCACTATCGCCGCCGCAAGCTTATCCATTTTTATCCTTACGCCCTCACTGTCATTCTTTGCCGATATACAAAGCTTGTCCCACAAAGTATTGTTGTCATGAGCCTCACAGTAATTCACCGCCTGAGTAGGTTCAAAAGCCCAGCAAGCTTCTTTTGCGTCATTTATCTGATAGTGTGGCACAGAGCCGACTATACCACGCCTTAGGGTAGAAGCCGCATTTCTGTTTCCGCTGACAAAGCCCTTGTCATATGGATTGAAAGTACCGCCCTTAATGGAATCTCTGATGTTATCGTTGAAAAGTCCAACTCTTCCGAACTGATATGAGTTCCATTTATATGCAAGTCTGTCAGCAGGGAGCGGTGACTCTCCTCCCGTCCAGCCCTCACCATACATTAGTATCTGAGGGTCTATCTTGTTAAGCTCGTCCCTTATGATGTTCACAGTTTCAATATCGTGAAGCGCCATAAGGTCAAAGCGGAAGCCGTCTATCTTATATTCCGTTGCCCAAAATCTGAGAGAATCTATCATGAATTTTCTCATCATCATATGGTTTGAAGCCGTTTCGTTTCCACAGCCCGAGCCGTTTGAAAAAGAGCCGTCATTTCTTATTCTGTGGTAATAATACGGGAAAGAACGCTCAAAGGCTGACTCCTCGGTATAGTAAGTGTGATTGTATACCACGTCCATTACAACGCCAATGCCGTTCTCGTGAAGTGCCATAACAAGCTGTTTGAACTCTCTTATCCTGCACTTAGGGTCATAAGGGTCTGTGGAATATGACCCCTCAAGGCAGTTGAAGTTCTTAGGGTCATAACCCCAGTTATATTGATTGAGCCAGGGCTTGCTCTCGTCTACAGTGGCATAATCTTCCACAGGAAGCAAATGAACATGGGTTATGCCAAGCTCTTTGAGATGCTCGATACAAGTATTCACACCCTGATATTTCGTACCCTTATCGGCAAAAGCCACATACTTTCCTCTATGCTCAGAAGCAACGCCTGATGAACTGTCCGCAGAAAAATCTCTGACGTGGCACTCATACACCACTGCGTCGCAGGCATTTCTGCACTTAGGCTTTTTCACCTTGTCCCAGCCCTCAGGGTCGGTGGTCTTGAAATTCACCACCGCACCAACGTTTCCGTTGACTCCGCAGGCTTTTGCATAGATATCTATAGTTTCATGCCTTGTTTTGTGGTCAAACTCAAATGTATAGGTATAAAAAACACCGTCAAGGTCACGGAGTATCTCCACATACCAAACACCGTGGTCAAGCCTTTCCATAGGCAGGCTTTCAAGACGGCTTTTGCCCTCACCGTCAAGATACAGATTAAGATAAACTCCCGTTGCAAGCGGCGACCATGTTTTGAACACAGTTTTGCCCTCTTTCATGACCGCACCCAGATCGTTTCCTATATATTGATTATCTCTGTCGAACTGTTCATAATTCAATCTGTACATCAACCATGCCCCTTGCCTATATTTTTTTACGTCTTAGATATTTTTACTTCAGACTTTCGCCAAGCACCGAGCCTTGAAGAAGCTTAGTTTCAAAGCCCTCCCTCGTATTTTTGAGCAGGTCATCGCAAAGCTTTACCTTGTCCTTTTCAAGAAGCAGCAGGATAGTTGAGCCGCCGAACTCGAAATATCCCTTTTCTTCGCCCTTTGTGACCTTTACGCCGCCCTCAGTGTGCAGATTAGTTATCCTGCCCACCATAAGAGCACCGACTTCCATTTGAATAATATCTCCGAACTGCTCCGTTCTTATCATGCAATATTCTCTGGAATTTTCCTTGAAAACAGGCAGATAATTGTTCACCACAGGGTTCACAGTGTGAAGGATACCATTTATCTTTCTGTTGTGGCTCTTTACACCGTCTGCACAATAGCAATAGCGGTGATAATCGTCCACTGAAAGTCTGATGATAACTGCATAGCCGCCCTCATAACGCTTTGCAAGCTTGCTGTCTCTGAGGAGCGAGGCGGTATTATACACTGCGTTCTTTATAATAAAGGTATCAGACTGTGTTATCTTATAAGCTGTGACCTTTCCGTCTGAAGGTGACACCAGCAGATTCTTGTCCTTAGTGATAAAACGTCTGCCTGGCTTTATTTTTCTTGTGAAAAAATCATTGAAAGAGCGATACATTCTTTCCTCATAGTCAAACATATCTATTCCGTTATTTTCTGCAAAGCCGAAAATAAAAGGCACTGAGAACTTGCTGTCAAGTATCACTCTTGCACACTTTGAAAATATCGGACAGCCGAGAAATTTCATAAGCGCCCTGCCCATTGCCGAGCTGTAGGCAGCCGCAAGAAAGCTATCCTGAGATGTGGTCTGTTCGTATTCTCTGCCCTGTCTGTCACGATATTTCATTTGTTTCTCTCCTTTTATTTACATTATTGTAGGGGACGACACCCCCGACGTCCTGTTTTTCACACACCTGTCCGGCAAAAACATTTTCCATTCAGGTAACTTTTACCTTAGATTATATGCTGCATTTTAAGATAGCCGAGAAGGATTATCGCACCTATAGTAAAGAGTATCAGCACGCCTTTCATGGAAAGCTTCTTGACATTTATTTTCAATACAAAGAGTATTGAAATAAGTATCATAAAGCTATGGAAAACAAATGGAAAAATATTTTTTGGTATATTGTGCTGACCCATGAACAGCAGAGGAAGTATCATAGCAACTGTTGTAACAGGCAGACCCTTATATTCTTTTCTGTTCTCTGTTGTGTTTCTCTGACGCTCTTCCTCCATAACGTTGAAGTAGCCAAGTCTGATAACAGCACCAAGAACTATCATAATGCTTGCGATAAGACGAAGCGGATAAACCGAGTTGTAGTGATAGCCTATGACAGCAGGGAAAACGCCGAAGCAAACAAGGTCGCACAGTGAATCGATCTGTATGCCGAACACCTTTTCATGCTCTGTTCTGTTTTTCATGCTTCTTGCTATCTTGCCGTCAAAAAGATCGCAGATACCTGAAAGAAGCAGGCAGAGAAAGGCTATGGACATATGATTTTCAAAGACCTGTGTAATGCCGAACACTGACGAAACAAGTGCTATGTATGTGAGTATTACCGAATAATTATAAAAACCGATCATTTTTTCTTTTCCTCTCATTCTTTTTCGACTTCTTTTTTAACTTCCTGCGATCCCTCAAGACCATTCTTCTTATCATTCCTCATAACGATAAAGTGAGCCACGAATGTTACCAATGCGCTCATTATCAGCAGTAAATAGAAGCTGAGTCCACGGCTCAGTAGCATTGCAGGCTTTACAAGCTCTGCGGTGAAAATGCTCATGAACATATATGTGAAGCAGCCCTCTGTTACGCCTGCCGCACCAGGCAATGGCAGCATTTCAACTGCAACGCCTATCATAGTCTGAAGTGCGATAATATTCCAAAAACCTGTTCCGCTAAGGCCGTAGGACTTATACACAATCCATGTGACAGCCAGCAGGAACAGTCTCTGCACCAGTGTGATAAGAAAAATATTTATCACAGTATGCACATTGCTCTTTATATATTCCGAACCGATCATGTAATTGTCGCAAATACGTTTTATCTTGTTTATATATTTTTCGTTGTTCTTTTCTTTGAGTATCCTTATGCGTGTCAGAAGATTTATAAGCTTTATGCCCATTTTTCTCGCCCACAAAGGCTTATAGAAAATAAACACAAGCCCTGCGATATAGGCGATATTCAGTATAAAGCCGATAAGCAGAAGCCACCAAAGCCGTCCCACATGAAGCTTTATAAAGCCAAAGTTGAAAAGCAGGAACGCCACTGCAAGAAGCACCTGCACAGCCTTGAAAGCTATGGTGATGATAAGCATTATCAAGGTGGAAAAGCCTATCTTTATGCCGTCTTTCTTCATGTAATACATCTGCGCAGGCTGTCCGCCGGAAGCAGACGGCGTTATACAGCTAAAGAAAAAGCCTATAAACGAATATTTCAAACAACGCCTGAAAGGAGTTTTTACTTCAAAAAGCCTCAGCATATACTTTATTATGACCGACTCACCTGCCACATAGCAGAACACGCACACAGCACCCACTGCAAGCCAGCTTTTCTTTGCAAGGTGAAGATCCGTCACTATGTCGGAAAACTCTTCTCCTCTGAAAAGCAGTCTGACTGTCAGCCAGCCTATGACCACAATAAAGAATATATTAAGAACATATTTCAGGTTCTTTTTTATTTTCATCATCTCCGAATTTTCAGCCTGTCCATTAAAAGGTCAGACCGCTTTTTGTCCCACACATATTTTTTACAGCACGAATGCCATAAAGCACAGATTTACTATTATCTGCAAAATTGTAAATCTTATTACTACCTGAGTATCAGACCAGCCCTTGTTCTTTCTTGCATGGTCGTGAAGAGGAGTTCTTATGCCCTCCATAAAATTCTTTATTTTCAGGAAACGTCTGAAAGAAAGCTTGAGAAGTCCAAGTCCGCCGTCAAGTATGATAACTATAGCCATAGGGATAAATGCGAACGGTGCGGCAGTTTTTAAGAACATCACCGCAAGGAAAACGCCCAGCGCTCTCGAGCCTGCGTCACCCATGAGCATCTGGCTAGGCGAGCAGTTGAACCACAGATAAGCCGCAAGCGTCACGAACATTATCATAGGAAGGAGCATATCAGCCGCACCACTCTTTGTCACCATAAATGCAAGTGGCAGAAGAACTGTCATGACCAATGAACCGCATAGCCCGTCAACGCCGTCTGTACAGTTTGTAACGTTTATGGCCGTCCAAACGAGGACGCCTGCAAGGATGATGAACAGCGGTGCAGGGATAGTAAAAGTGGAATCTGTGATATAAAGCTTCACCTGCGAGCCGTTATAAAAATAGTATGTAAACGCAATGCCAAGAGATATAACAAGGTCGATAAGACCTTTTTTCAGGTTGCCCCAAGGAGTTTCAGCAGCATCGTCAAAATATCCGCTGAGCATGGCGGCATACACAAGCACGAGATAGATTATGTTCTCAATATCGAGAGGATAAAAAAGTGCTGTGCAAAGGGTAAAGGAAGTCACGAAGATAATTCCTGCGCCACGGGGCTTGCCCTCAGAAAGTGCGCCGTTCACAGCGAACGCTCTGCCCTGATCTTTAGGCAAAATGCGTTTGAAGAATTTCAGGCTGAAAAAAGCAATAAGAAAACTGCACAGCATTGGCACAAGCAGCACCAATGTAGTATTATTAGTCTTAGCCAAAAGGTTATAAAACATTGTCATCGTCCTTTTCTGTTTCAATTCATACATATACTATTATATTATACAACATAGCTGTGCAAAATGCAAATATTATTATCCGTCATTTTGCACAATTTTTTTCTTAATGGTTTCTTAATGTGGAAAATTTAAGGTAAGTGCCAAGCAAAACAAAATGCACAGCCCATATAAGACTGTGCATAGGTTCATTCTGTTTCATTCAATATGTTCATCATTTCGGACGGCGTAACAATAAAATCTTTCATGGGATAATGTTTCTTATTTCCCATGACAACATAAGCATTATTATCACGCTTTTCCATTGCTACCTCGTAGAAAATAAGATCGTCCATATCCACGAGTATCTCCCCTGTCGGTTTCGGGTCAACTTTAATTCCATTTGAAATAATAGAATTTATCATTGTTTGGATAGTTTCAGCTTTTAGGTGAAACTTAGGTCTGTTCAAGACTTCCGCATATTCATCTATTATGTCATCATGAAACAGCGGCGTTATCCTGCCGCCAAGCACCTCACGAAGCACCATACACGGCGGAGATTGCGAATTTTTAGTGATAAGAGCAGATACGATAACATTTGTGTCAATAACAGCGCAGACTTTCATTTATCATTTTCTCCTGTTCTTTCTCACTTCTGCTATTTCAGCGTTTATCTCGTCCAAAGACATTTCAGGGACGTCAGTTGCCTGCTCTCTAAGCTTTTCAAACGCTTCAAGTCCCTCTGCTCTTGTAACAGCATTTTCAGGAAGAACTGTTTCAAATGGTATTCCACGCACCATTTTGCTGCGCACCATAAACATTCTGAAAGCTGTAGGAAGATCCATTCCTAATGCACTGTATATCTCGCTTACCTCATTTTTAAGGTCACTGTCAACACGGAATTGAACTAAAGTCTGATTTTTTGCCATACAAAACACCTCCAAATATATTAAAATGTATGTGTTTATCTTTCAATTATATTATATCATCATTTATATATATTGTCAACACAGTACACTACAAAATACATTATCATGAAAAAATATATTTGCTCCTAAAGATTGAAAAAAACATTATTTTGTGCTATAATTATCTCATTAAGGAGGCATTTTTATGGCAATAAAAGACAAAGTGCTGGAACTTCTCGACGATAACAAGGGCAAATATCTTTCAGGTGAACAGCTTGCTGACACGCTGGGCTGTACCCGTGGGGCTGTTTGGAAGGCTGTGAAAGCTTTGCAGGAAAACGGTTACCCTATCTCTGCGGTGACGAACAAGGGCTATTCCCTTGATGAAAACACCGATATACTTTCCCTTGCAGGCATAAAAAAATATCTTGACCCTGACCTTCAGGGGCTTGAAATAGAGGTATACAAGGAAGTAAGCTCCACTAATCTGGTACTCAAAGACTATGCAAATCAGGGTGTGCCCGAGGGCAGGATAGTCATTGCAGGTATGCAGACGCAGGGGCGTGGAAGGCTTGGACGTTCTTTCTTTTCTCCCTCTGATTCGGGACTTTACATGAGTATTCTTCTCCGCCCTGACATGGCTGCGGCTGACGCTGTTAAGATAACCACCGCCGCAGCGGTGTCTGTTGCCCTTGCAGTGGAAAAGGTCAGCGATCAAAAGCCTGACATAAAATGGGTTAACGACATTTACATAAACGGCAGGAAGATATGCGGAATACTCACGGAGGCTTCTTTCAGCATGGAAAGCGGCGGACTTGACTACGCTGTGCTTGGCATCGGTGTGAACACCTACGAGCCGGAAGGCGGTTTTCCTGAGGCAATAAGAGATATCGCAGGGCCGATATTCCACGAAAGAAAAAGCGATATGCGAAACAGGATAGCCGCAGAGATAATAAACAATTTCATGCGTCTTTATGACAGCTTTGAAGAAAACAGCTTTTACCCGGAATACAGAAAACGCTTGCTGTGGGTAGGCGAGAAGATAAACGTCATAAGAGGAAGCGAAAAAACTCCTGCCACAATGCTTGGGGCTGATGAGGACTGCCGCCTGCACGTCAGATATGAGGACGGCAGAGAAGAATATATTTCCTCGGGAGAGATAAGTATTCGCAAGGCTTAACATAGTATACGAAATGTTAGGTATATCTAATGAAACAAACGGCTATGATTTTTTATAATTAATTCAGTTTATCAAATAGTATCAGCAGGTCGAGTCATTGAGAAATGGCTCGATTTTTTATGCATTATAACTATATAAACGTTTTCGTTTATGTGTATTTCTACAAGTTAGTCAATACTTATTCTAATTATATATATCCCATGTAAATAAAAACATTATTCATTTTGTGTCATATAGTATATAATTATAGTTGACAGTATGTCTTGATTATTGACTTTGTAATCAAATTTAACTTTAATTATATGGAGGAAATTTTATGACAAAAGAATTTGATTATTCACCGATCGACAAAATTCTTGAAAATCATGAAAAAACAGCGGTCATAGCCATATTGCAGGATATTCAGGAGATATATCACTATCTTCCAAAGGAAATATTCCCATATCTTGCAAAAAAGCTTGGCACAGGCGAAGCAAGAATATACAGCGTTGCGACCTTTTATGAGAATTTTTCTCTCGAGCCAAAGGGCAAATACGTTATCAAATGTTGTGACGGCACTGCCTGTCATGTAAGAAAATCTATACCTATTCTCGAATATCTCAGAGGAGAGCTTGGTCTTAGCGAAAAGAAAACCACCACTGACGATCTGATGTTCACAGTGGAAACTGTTTCATGTCTTGGTGCTTGTGGACTTGCCCCTGTTCTCACTGTGAATGATGTTGTTCACCCTGAGATGAATCCTGACAAGGCTGCGGCTCTGCTTAAGGAACTGAGAGAAAAGGAGGCTGAATAATATGCTGCTGAAAACGAAATACGATCTTGACAACGCCCGTGAACAGTATGGTAAGCTTGTTGACAAGCAGGCTAGAAAAGTGCTTGTTTGCGCAGGTACAGGCTGTGTTGCAGGCGGTTCGCTGAACATATACCAGAAGCTTATCGAAACTATCTCCGCAAAGGGATTGGAGTGCGTGGTGGCACTTGCTGACGAGCCACATGATGATGATATCCACGAGGGCGCTATCGGCGTAAAAAGAAGCGGCTGTCACGGCTTCTGCGAAATGGGTCCACTTGTTAGAATAGAGCCGGAGGGCTGGCTTTACACTAAGGTGAAGCTTGACGATGTTGACGAGATTGTTGACAAGACTATCTGCAATGGCGAGTGCGTTGAAAGACTGTGCTACAAGAAAAACGGTGAAATATATCGCCAGCAGTCAGAAATACCATTCTATAAGATGCAGCAGCGTATCGTCCTTGAACACTGCGGTCACATTGACGCTACTTCCATAAAGGAATATCTTGCTATAGGCGGCTACAGAGCCTTTGAAAAGGCACTTCTCAATATGTCACCTGAGGATATCCTCAACGAAATGACAGAATCTAATCTTCGTGGACGTGGAGGCGGAGGATTCCCTCTTGGCAGAAAGTGGACAAGCGTTGCAAAGCAGAAAAGCCCTACAAAATACATAGTCTGCAATGGTGACGAGGGCGACCCTGGCGCATTTATGGATCGTTCTATCATGGAGGGTGACCCACACAGACTTCTTGAAGGCATGATGATAGCCGGTATCGCAACAGGCGCAAAAGAGGGATATATCTACGTTCGTGCAGAATATCCGCTGGCAGTATCACGTCTTAAAGGTGCTATCGCCCAGGCTGAGCAGTTTGGTCTGCTTGGTGACAATATACTCGGCACAGATTACTCATTCAGAATACATATAAACCGTGGTGCAGGCGCATTTGTTTGCGGTGAAGGCTCTGCCCTGACGGCTTCTATCGAGGGCAAGCGTGGTATGCCTAGAGTTAAGCCGCCAAGAACTGTTGAACATGGTCTTTTCAACGATCCTACAGTTCTCAACAACGTTGAAACGCTGGCTAACGTGCCTGTTATCATCAACAACGGTGCAAAATGGTTCAGGAGCATAGGTCCTGAGAACTCCCCTGGAACAAAGGCTTTCGCTCTTACGGGCAACATCTCGAACACCGGTCTTATTGAAGTGCCAATGGGAACTTCTCTCAGAAAGGTAATATTCGATATCGGCGGCGGCATGAGAGGTGACGGAAAGTTCAAGGCTGTTCAGATAGGCGGTCCGTCAGGCGGCTGTCTTGTTACACCTAACCTCGATATCCAGCTTGACTTTGACTCGCTGAAAAAAGTCGGTGCTATGATCGGCTCAGGCGGACTTGTTGTTATGGACGATAAGTCCTGTATGGTAGAAGTTGCAAGATTTTTCATGAATTTCACCCAGAACGAATCCTGCGGAAAGTGCGTTCCGTGCCGTGAGGGTACAAAGAGAATGCTTGAGATACTTGAGCGTATCGTAAATGGTAACGGTCAGGAGGGGGATATCGAACTGCTTCTTGAGCTTGCCGACACTATCTCCTCAACTGCTCTCTGCGGTCTTGGAAAGACGGCTGCATTCCCTGTTGTATCTACGATAAAGAACTTCCGTGAGGAATATGAAGCTCACATAAGAGATAAGAAGTGTCCATCAGGCAACTGCAAGAAGCTTGTGACATATCAGATCGACCCTGAGATATGCAAGGGCTGTTCAAAGTGTTCAAGAGTCTGTCCTGTGGGTGCGATCAGCGGTGAGATCAAAAAGCCGTTCAAGATCGACACCTCTAAGTGCATAAAGTGCGGAGCTTGTATTTCCAACTGCCATTTCAAAGCTGTCAAGGAGGTTTAATTTTAGCTATGAATAAAGAGTTTATGATAATCGACAATATCCCCGTTGCTATAAACGGTGAAAAAAATCTGCTTGAGCTTATCAGAAAGGCAGGCATCGAGCTTCCTACATTCTGTTACTATTCTGATCTTTCAGTATACGGTGCTTGCAGAATGTGCATGGTGGAAAACAAGTGGGGTGGCATGGAAGCCGCTTGCTCAACTCCTCCGAGAAACGGTATGGAGATATACACAAACACACCAAGGCTGAGAAAATACCGCAAGATGATATTGGAACTTCTTCTTTCAAATCACTGCGGCGAATGTACGACCTGCGATAAAAACGGCAAGTGCAAATTGCAGGAGCTTGCCGCAAGATTTGATATCCACAGGGTACGTTTTGACAATCCAAAGTCCAAGCCTTGTATCGATGATTCTTCTGTATCTATCACCAGGGACGCCAACAAGTGTATCCTCTGCGGTGACTGCGTAAGAGTGTGCAACGAAGTACAGAACGTTGGTGCAATAGATTTTGCATTCAGAGGCTCAAAAATGAAGGTAGCCTGCTCATTTGACAAGCCTATAGGCGATTCAAACTGCGTTGGCTGCGGTCAGTGTGCGGCAGTCTGTCCAACAGGCGCTATAATCATAAAGAACGACAGCCACAGGCTTTGGAAAGAGCTTAATCAGGAGGACACTATTGCAGTGGCTCAGGTAGCTCCGGCTGTAAGAGTTGCAGTGGCAAAAGAGTTCGGCTACAACGGTGAGAACGTTATGGGCAAGATAGTTGCAGCACTTAGAAGAATAGGCTTCAACTACATTTTCGACACCTCTACAGCCGCAGACCTCACTGTTATGGAGGAGTCAAAGGAGTTTGCAGACAGGCTTGCAAACGGAGGAAAGCTCCCGCTGTTCACATCATGCTGTCCTGCATGGATAAAGTATGCTGAGAACGAGTATCCTGAGATACTGCCTAACATTTCCACTTGCCGCTCACCGATGCAGATGTTTGCTTCCGTAATAAACGAGAAGTTCAAGGGCGAGGGCAAGAAGATACTTTCTGTTGCTGTTATGCCTTGCACTGCCAAAAAGGGAGAAGCCGCAAGAGATGAGTTCAAGGACGAAAACGGCAAACCGTTGGTTGATTTTGTCATCACAACTCAGGAGCTTATCATGATGATAAAAGAAGCCGGTATCGTGTTCAACGAGATAGAGCCGGAAGCTGTTGATATGCCGTTCGGCACTATGACAGGCGCAGGCGTTATCTTCGGAACAACCGGAGGCGTGATAGAAGCTGCCTGCCGTACGGCGTACGAGCTATATACGAAAAAAACTCTTCCTAAAATTGATTTTGAAGAACTCCGCGGGTTGGAAGGTATTCGCAGTGCTACGATAGACTTCGACGGAACACCTATAA
>OMAQ01000507.1_pt1 | contig 20904 bp, 25 predicted proteins | sample 1673461 | NCBI WGS metagenome assembly OMAQ01 (sample SAMEA103958112, study PRJEB25191) | human gut metagenome | biome: human-associated habitat [ENVO:00009003]; feature: intestine environment [ENVO:2100002]; material: feces | place: Germany | collected 2013/2015
CCTGAAGGAGAAGGAGGAAACGAAATGACGGAACTGGAAAAGCTGCACGCCGGCCTGGAATATGACATGTGGGCACCGGAAATAGACGCCCTGAAGCTGCGGGCAATGACGCTGTGCCGCCGGCTGAATGCGCTGCCCAAGGAGGCCAAAGAGGAGCGGACGGCTGTGATGCGGGAGCTTTTTGGCAGCGTGGGAGAAAACGCCGCCGTGATGCCCTATTTCAGCTGCGATGACGGAAAAAGCATTTTTATTGGAAAGAACTTTTTGGCCAACTATAATGTTTCCATACTGGACCGTGCGCCGGTGCGTATCGGGGACTATGTTATGATTGGTCCGCACACCCTGATCGCCACCGTCAACCATCCCATCTCCCCTATGGGACGGCGGAAACACCTGAGCGTGGCCAAACCGGTGACTATCGGCAATGATGTGTGGATCGGCGGGAATGTGACCATCCTGCCCGGCGTGACCATAGGGAACAATGTGATAGTAGCCGCAGGCGCGGTGGTGACACGGGACATCCCGCCCAACAGTATCGCTGCCGGTGTACCCGCCAGAGTGCTGCGGCAGATCGACGAGCGCGACCGCCTGCATGTATGGGAGAAGTATGTGAAGAACGAACTGCCCAATGCGCAGCGGTGACAACAAAACCTGGGAGCAATTACAAAAACCGTCTCAAACATAACGGCACCTACGCACAAGGACAACATAAAAAATATCGCTCAGAGCAATGCAAAGCGGAGGACGATGTACCGGATTCGGTGCATTGTCCTCCGCTTCTTCTATTTCTATAACAGCAATATCCACATCAATGATTTGCAGGGGCTTCTGCCGTAAGGAGACTCTCCGAGGTCATGCCTATTCCAAGAAATTTGAATTTTACTATCTTACCAGCAGGGAGCCTAACTCGCTTTCTTTTTTATATTGAGGTTAATAAAGGGTAACAGCATTTACATCACCGCCTTTAGAATGCCTCATTTATGAGCAGTTTCTTTTAATACAGCATCGAATTCCGGCACTCGTTTCTTCACTGCAATCGGTCTGCCGTTCTCATCGATAAAGCAATGGGCAGAAGATGCCACCGCCACGGTTTCGCCGGTATTTGAATTTCGCATTGTATAGGACAAAAACAATTTAACACCGGTGTATTTTTCCAATGCCACCTCAATTTCAATCTCATCGCTATAGGTAGTTGTATGCTTATATTCACAATTTACGGAAACAACCGGGGATGTAATGCCTTCTTTTTCAAGTCTGATCATCGGATAACCGATTTCAGACAGAAAATTCATCCTGGCTTCTTCCATAAAACGAATATAGTTTGAATGGTGGGTTATTCCCATTTTATCGGTCTCATAGTAGTTGACCCTATGTATGTACTTGCTCATAAACACTCACTTTTCTTCATTCATCAACTCACCCAAAGTCGTTTCACCCCAACTGTAGTTTGTCATGTAACTTCCTTTGAATAGTTGAGAAAATTCTTCTTTACCGGATAGGTAGTTGTACAGATCACACTCGACCTTATTCATCACGATACGGCGCTTTCCGTCAACAGCTTCCACGATATCGGTAATCCCGTATTCCTCTAAGGTGCTTTTCAAACGGAGGGCAACTTTACGGTATCTTGAAAGAGTCAAGGTGTTTGCCGGTTCATCCTCCCACAAGAAGCTGATGGCTTCCTCGGAAGTAACGTATCCGCCCTTACGGTCAACAAGCAAAGCTAAAAGCTCCTTGGACTTTTTGTTGCGGAAGGCAAGCGGGGTATCTCCCACAAAAATATCGAAATATCCAAAGGTACGGATAGATACAGTACGGTTTTCGGGTAAGGTTTGTTGCACGACCTCTGAACTGCCTTCTACCGGATAGAGCATAACGTAGCGTGAAAAATTGGCATTCGGTTCTTTCGCGGAACAGATTGCTTTAATTTTGCGCTCCGTTTCAGACTGATAGTCAAAATAAGTGAATTCAGCTTCTCCCGTTTTCAACAATTCCGCAAAATTCTCATAAGCTACTTCGCTATACGCAACGAAGTTCTCTACAGGGGTATATCGCTCGGTCAACGACAGCCATTCCTTTTCGGTATAGCCGAAGAATTCGCAAATATTTTCGGTGGCATACAGTGGCTTTACCAGACCTTCCGCTGTAACTTCAAAGGCTGCAATACCGTCGGAAAAATGCGTGACTAAATCACGCATTTTTTCTTTCAACTGATTGTTTTCTTCCCTCAAGGCTACAGAATCCGCAATCTCTTTTGTCTCACGGCAACAATAGAAGTTAACCGATTCATCAACTTTAATAAACATGCCTGTATATTGCTTGATGTTACCATTGGTAGAACGAGCTTTGTAGGTAATCTGCGGCGGCTTGCCGTCAATTCCACTGAATCTCTTTTGGCAGAAATCCTTAAAAAAGTGACGAACAGCGTCTTGTTGTTCCGCATTTATAGAATCGATGATCCATTTTTCCAATGCATCTTCAATCTGCATTGCTATATTTTCAAACCGCTTAAAATAGGATGCTTCCTCACAATGCAGGCATTTTACAGTATTCGCATCCAGATTGAACTCGAAAATCTTATCGTAAACATCGGTAAGGGCTTGCAGATAGCGTTTGCCTTCGCTCGTCTTTCGTGCCTGATAGTGTTCTGTAACATCCATACAAACGCTTTGAAACTCTGCTTCGCCCTGCTCGTTAATGCATTTTGTAACCCATCCGAAAATATGCGCACGGGTTCCGTCACAACGAAGCAAGGTCATATCTCCAGCGATAGGAGCCTCTGCAGAAAAAACCCGATTCAGATATTTTGAAAATCTGCGGCGTTCTTCCATCGGAATCATCAAAAAGATATTGCCTTTATACATTTCCTGATAATCCATTTCTCCGTCTTTTACTTCCGGAAAGCGAAGAAGCTCGATCATCTTAGGATTGATATATGTAATCCTCGGTTGCTTTTCACAAGTATATTTTAAAAATCCGCACGGAACAGTTTCATTTAGAAATTGCAGATCGGTATTTCCGTTTTTAATGTCGGTTATATCAGTTAAAACAGAATGTCCGATGAGTGTTCCGTCATCCAATCTCTTGGGCGTAACGGTATCTCTCACACAGATTGTTGTACCGTCCTTCTTTACAAGGCGGTAATCATCGGCAAGAGGTTGTTCATTCATAATTATTCTTTGAATAAAGCCGGAATACTTTTTACGATCATCCGGGTGAACTCGAAGTGCATATAGATCTCTGCTGTCATCCAACAGTTCCTCTCTGGGAACACTGAGCAAATCACACAGATTCTGACTCGCATAGCTCAAGTGTGCTGGCGTGGTCAAAATATATTGGTGAAAGCCGCCGATTTGTTGATTCAATATCTCATCCATGTTATCTAACATATCTTTCATAGCAACTCCTTTTGCGGAGTAAAGCTCTCCGCCCACAGGGATTAAGTCAGACTTTTATATTTTAGTATAACACACAAATATGACAAAATTTCGATTTTTACAAAATTCCGAAAAATTACACAGCAACAGCAAACGCCAGAGCCAGTTTTGACTCATGAGAAATGCTGATATGTATGTATTTAATGCCAAGCTTTTCTGCATATTTCAGTGCACCGTTGTAAAGAATGATTTGAGGCTGTCCCTGTGCACTATGCCTCACTTCAATATCCTTAACGGTGAAGCCGCAAAAGCCTGTGCCTAGGCTCTTGCTCACAGCTTCTTTTGCCGCCCATATCCCCGCTGCCGAGTAAATCTGCTTATCTGCAATATAATTTTGCTCATATTCCGTAAACAGCATATCAGCCAATCGGGTATTAGTCATTTTTTCTTCAAGGCGCGGGATGCTTACAGTATCACATCCCACGCCCTTGATACAGACATTCATTTTCATACAGTTTCGTTTCGATTGCGAAGGACAGTCTTTTGTATTTTGCCGCTGATCGTCTTGGGCATTTCGGTTACGAACTCAACGAGGCGGATCCATTTGTATTCCGCAAGCTTTTGATTGCAGAAATTTTTGATCTTCAACTCAAGCTCCGGCGAAGGCTCATATCCTGCGCCAAGAACAATAACCGCCTTGATTGCCTGACCCCGCAGAGCATCCGGCACTCCGATTACGCTGCATTCCACAACGGCAGGATGCTCCATCAGCACATTTTCCACTTCGTAAGGTCCTACCCGGAAACCACCTGTCTTTATAATATCGTCAAAGCGACCGTGGAACCAATACCGACCATTTTCGTCCATATACGCAGCATCACCCGTATGGTACACACCGTCACGCCAAACATAACTATACTGCTCCTCATTGTCCAGGTATGCGGCAAATACACCGGGTTGCTTGCCTGCTTTTTCGGGAACAATAACTACCTCACCTATTTCATAGGTGTCGACGGGTTTTCCGTTCTTTCCGCGAAGCTCAATATTGTAAAAGGGCGAGGGTGTACCCATAGAACCCTCTACAGCATCATATCCCTTGAAATTTGCCATCAAAAGCGTCGTCTCAGTCTGTCCATATCCTTCGCAGAGTTGAAGGCCTGTGCGTTCTGTAAACTTTCGGAATACTTCGGGAGCTAACATTTCACCTGCCGTTGTCGCGTGTTTGAGCGACGGCATATCGGGAATGCCTTTACGCACAAGGTAGCGATAAACCGTCGGAGGCGCGCAGAAAGAAGTTACGCCATAGCGGTTGATCACAGTGGTCAATTGCTTGGGTTCAAAGTTATCGAAGTCATACACCATAACGGCGCTACCGACGAGCCACTGTCCATAAATCTTCCCCCAGGATGCCTTTGCCCACCCTGTTTCCGCAACTGTGAAGTGGAGTCCGTTATCCTCTGCCTGATGCCAATATTTCGCCGTAACAATATGTGCGAGAGGATAGCTGTGCTCGTGAATGACGCCTTTGGGATAACCGGTAGTACCCGATGTGAAGTACAGCATCATCGGATCGGTTACCTTTGTCTGCACACGTTCCAATTCCTCGGAGGCTTTTTTCATTGCCTTTGTCAGATTTTCAAAGCCGTCCGCATCCTTCTGAACGCACCATAGCTTTGCCGTCGTGTCTGCTTTTTTCAGCGCCGCAGTGATTTTTTGGGGAACCTCATTTTGTGTAGTACACACAATCGCTTTTGCTTTAGAGGACTTAATGCGATATACAAAGTCACTGACCGTCAGCATATGGGTTGCAGGGATCATCACAGCACCCAGCTTATGAAGTGCAACTGCCGCAAACCAATATTCATAGTGCCGCTTCAAAATCAACATCACATGGTCGCCGTGACCGATTCCCTCACCGCGAAATACATTTGCCATCTGATTGCTGTATTTCTTCATATCTGCAAATGAAAAAATATGCTCTTCGCCTTCCACATTGCACCATACAAGCGCGCGTTTCTTCGGTGTTTCATTTGCAATTTTATCGACAACATCATACCCGAAGTTAAAGTTGCCGGGATATTCAAGTGTTAATTTTTGCAGTCTGCCGTTTTCATCGACAATTTCATTACAATACTGCTTATATACGCTCATACTCGCTCCTTAATGACAGCACTAACGCCCAAGTGGCGGAATCGATCATAACGATTTTGAGTCAAGTCAATATCGCCGGACAATTCCTTGATTTCTTCCGTTAAAAGGGTACGGATGCGGTCATAAAATTCTTTTTTGCCGATGTCATTTTCGGAAAGAATACGTTCTATTACGCCAAGGCTCTTTGCATCCTCAGCGGTTAATTTCAAGCTTGCCGCAGCGGTTTCTGCCTTAGCTGCGTCTTTCCAAAGAATACTTGCACAGCCCTCCGGTGAAATAACAGAATACACAGCATTTTGCAGCATCCATACTCTGTCCGCAACAGCAAGTGCAAGCGCACCGCCGCTGCCACCCTCGCCAATCAAAATAGAGATAATTGGCACACACAGAGTAGACATTTCCAGCAGATTTTCTGCAATGGCCTGCCCTTGTCCTCGTTCTTCGGCACCAATCCCACAGTACGCACCGGACGTGTCAACAAAACAGATGACCGGTCTGCCGAATTTCTCTGCCTGCTTCATCAGGCGTAATGCTTTACGGTAGCCTTCCGGCTGAGGCATACCGAAATTACGGTAAGTACGTTCTTTTGCAGTATGACCTTTTTCAATCGCAATTACCGTCACAGAAGTGTCGTTCAGCTTTGCAATACCGCCTACGATAGCGGGATCATCTGCATAACGGCGATCACCGTGAAACTCAATAAAGCCTTTGAAAATGTTTTTAATATAATCAAGCCCTGTCGGTCTTTTGCTGTCACGGGCAAGTTTTACTCGTTCGAAAGCCACTTCGCTCACATCATCGCCCTCCTATCGTGCATTTTTAACAGCTCAGTCAAATATTTCTTTTGTCCCGAACGTGGAATAATACTGTCAATAAATCCGTGCTCCAGAACAAATTCAGACTTTTGGAATCCTTTGGGCATAGCCTTCTTTGTCGTCTGCTCAATCACCCTCACACCTGCAAAACCGACGGTTGCGCCGGGTTCTGAAAGAATAATATCCGCTTCCATAGCAAAGCTTGCCGTTACGCCGCCTGTCGTCGGATCGGTGAGAACGGCAATATATAAAAGTCCGGCATCACTGTGCCGTTTAACCGCCGCACTCGTCTTTGCCATCTGCATCAAAGACAGCAACCCCTCCTGCATACGTGCGCCGCCGGATACTGTAAAGCCTATCACCGGCAAACGATGCTGCACGGCATATTCAAACAACGTAGTAATTTTTTCGCCAACGGCACTGCCCATACTGCCCATCATAAAATACGATTCCATAACGAACAGACAGCACTTTTGTTTGCCAACAGTAGCCGTACCGCACACAACCGCCTCGTTTTCACCGCTTGCCACACGGACGTTTTCTACCTTATCTTTATATCCGGGAAAGTTCAGTGGATTATCTGCTTTTATATTGGAATATAATTCACGAAAGCTTCCTTTATCGGCAATCATCTGTATGCGCTGACGCGCCTTCATACGGAAATGATAACCGCAAGGGCAGACAAGCTCATTTGCCCAAAGACGGCTCAACGGAATATCCTTATGGCAATTCGGACAATTTTTCTCGGGCTCACCGGCATCACGCTGAACGGGAGCGGAGGTGCGCCCGCCTTCTTCTAATTGATTTTTAGGTTTCAGAAAATTGAGTAATGCCATCTTTTCACCTGTTTCCCATAAAAGTTAAATCATAATTTCCGGATGTAAAGCGTTCATCTTCTACGATCCGCAGTTGTTCCTCAATGTTTGTCGGTATGCCGTCAATCACCAATTCGCAAAGTGCAGCCCTCATTTTACGGAGAGTTTCTTCTCGTGTTTTTGCGTACACAATCAATTTTCCAAGGAGTGAATCGTAGTATGGTGACACAACTGTACCCGCAACCAAGCAGGTATCAAAACGAACGGACGGACCGCCGGGAACATGAAGCATTTTCAAAGTGCCGCAACTTCCTGCGTTGATACGGCATTCGATTGCCGAGCCTTTCATCTTCACGTCCTTTTGCGTAAAATTCAGCGGAATACCCGCTGCAATACGAACCTGCCATTTTACAAGATCAAAGCCTGTCAGCATTTCCGTCACACAATGCTCCACCTGCAGCCGTACATTCATTTCCATAAACCAGAAGTTACCTTCACGGTCAAGCAAAAATTCCAGCGTTCCCGCACCGACATAGCCAATCTTCTTTACGGCATCCACCGCAAGTTCAATAATCTTTTGACGTTGCTCATCATTAACAGCGGGGGAAGGTGTTTCTTCAAGCAACTTTTGATTTCTTCTCTGGAGAGAGCAGTCACGGTCTCCAAGGCATACTGCATTTCCGTGCTCATCGGCAAGAATTTGTAATTCAACGTGTCTTGCCGGGAAAATGTATTTTTCAAGATATACGCTGCCATCACCAAAAGCACTTATCGCTTCGTTTGTAGCCTGATGGTAGGCATCGTCCAGTTCATCTTCCGAGCGGATCAGACGGATTCCCCGTCCACCACCGCCAGCGCAGGCTTTCAGCATAACAGGGTATCCGATTCTGTCAGCAACTCGCTTTGCTTCCGCAACGGAAACAACTGCTTTTGTTCCCGGAATGACTGACAGACCTGTGCCACGAATCAATTCCTTTAAGATTGCCTTATCGCTAAGGCGCTCCATACTTTCGGGATTGGGACCGATAAATACCAATCCGTTCCTTCTGCAGGCACGGGCAAAATGCGCATTTTCAGAAAGAAATCCGTAACCGGGATGAATCGCCTGAGCACCTGCCAAAATAGCGGTGCTGATAATTTGATTTTCATTCAGATAGCTTTCCGAGGCTTCTGGATCTCCGATACAATAACTTTGATCGGCAAGAGCCACGTGAAGGGCGTTTTTATCCGCCTCGGAATATACGGCAACCGTAGCTACGCCCATTTCCTTGCAAGCCCGAATGATGCGGACAGCGATTTCGCCACGGTTGGCGATCAGTATTTTTGAAAACATAGTTTTACACTCCTGTAATCGCGAAGGAAAATTCTGCCGATACGCAAAGTCGTTCGTCTACCGAAACACTACCCTCAGCAAAATAGAACGGGTGCTTCGCACGTTTGATGTGACACTGTGTTTCAACGGTATCGCCGGGTTTGACAGGTGAACGGAATTTCACGTTATTAAGCCCTGTATAAACAGGCAATTTTCCTTCTCTCATTGCATCCTGAATCAGTACGCAAGCGGACTGAGCCAGTATCTCACAGAGAATAACGCCCGGCACGATAGGATTATCGGGAAAATGCCCCTTCAGGAAGAACTCATCACCACGAACGGTATAATGTCCGACAGCGGTGCCGTCCTTATTTTCCACATCGTCCAGAAGCAGCATATTATCTCTGTGAGGCAGTATAGTCATTATTTCCTCTCTGTTCATAGCCCTACCTCTTGATACGGAACAGTTCTGTTCCGTACTCTACAACCTGCCCGTTTGTAACACAGATCTCCGAAATTACGCCTTCTTCTTCGGCAGTAATTTCGTTCATCAGTTTCATCGCTTCGACAATGCAAAGGGTTTGCCCCTTTGTCACCGTATCGCCGATAGAAACATAGGAATCAGCATTTTCAGCGGGAGCCGCATAAAACACGCCAACAATGGGGGATTTCACACTGATATAATCAATCGGTTCGGATGAGGCTTGTGTCGTGCCGGTAGGTTCGGGAACAGAAAATGCGATTTCTTTTGCCGGGGCACCAACGGAACGCTCCAAACGGACCTTGCTGTTTTCTTCTGTAATTTCAAGTCCGGTCAGCCCAAGTTCCTTCATCAGCTCGGCATATTTGCGAATATCTGTTTCTTTCATCGGATTACACCTTTCTGAAAGCAAGACAAGCATTGTGACCGCCAAATCCAAGAGAATTGGAAAGTGCCAGCGTAATATCTGCTTCTACGGCAGTATTCGGAACACAGTTCAAATCACAATTTTCATCCTGCTCATTCAAATTGATCGTAGGAGGAATAACACCCTCGTTCAGTGCGAAAAGGCAAGCCAGCGCTTCAATCGCACCTGCTGCACCGAGCATATGCCCTGTCATTGATTTCGTAGAGCTTATATAAGCCTTATGCGCATTTTCCTCACCGAGTGCCTTTTTGATCGCAACGGTCTCAATGGCATCGTTCATCGGTGTGCCTGTTCCGTGAGCGTTCACATATACAGTATCATTTTCCGTATAGCCTGCTTCCTTCATAGCGTCCATCATTGCCTGTGCGCCACCACGCGCATTGGGATGAGGTGCGGTGATATGATGGGCGTCGCAGGTTGAACCGTAGCCGCACACCTCGCCGTAAATCTTAGCGCCACGAGCGTTTGCGTGTTCGTATTCTTCAAGTACAAGGGCAACAGCGCCTTCACCGATTACAAAACCGCCTCTGCGCCTATCAAAAGGCAGGGATGCCTCGTCAGGATTTTCAGAAGTGGAAAGTGCCTGCATATTCACAAATCCTGCAACAGCAGAAGGAACAATGGCAGCCTCAGCTCCGCCGGTAATCACAGCATCCGCATAACCGTGGCGAACAAGACGCATCGCCTCACCGATGGCATTGGAACCGGAAGCGCAAGCTGTAACCATAGGCATAGCCGAACCACGGCAATCGTGGCGAATGGCAATCATACCGGTTGCCATATTGCCGATCATCATAGGTACGAATAGGGGAGAAACACGGCGGGGACCTTTCTCCATCAGCTTGGTGTGCTCTGTTTCAAAAGTGCTGATACCGCCAATACCTGTACCAAAAATAACGGCAAAGCGTTCAGGTTCAACAGTGCCCTCAATACCACTTTCATCTACTGCCTGCTGTGCTGCAACAACGGCAAACTGTGCATAGCGGTCAGTGCGAAGCATATCATTAACCCCTAAATATTCTTTGGGATCAAAGCCTTTGACTTCGGCACCCAGCTTTGCCTTGAATTTCTCTGTATCAAAAAGTGTAATGGGAGCAATGCCGTTTCTGCCGTTCTTCATACCGTTCCAAGTGTCAGCCACATTGTTTCCCAAAGGGGTAATTGCACCTATACCGGTAACAACAACTCGTCTGTTTTCACTCATGTTTTTTCTCCTTACATAGCGAGGCCACCGTCAACACGGAGGACTTCGCCGGTTATGTATTTTGCTGTCGTAAGATATGCTACTGCATCCGCCACATCATCTGTTTTGCCCATCTTGCCGAGGGGAATCATATTCAGAATCGGATTATCTGTCTGATTTCCTGTCATATCCGTTGTGATAAAACCGGGAGCAACCGCATTACAGCGAATGCCTTTCGGCGCAAGTTCCTTTGCCACGGATTTTGTGAGTCCGATAAGACCTGCTTTCGAGGCAGAATAGTTGCATTGGCCTGCGTTGCCCATCATACCGGCAACCGAAGTGATATTGACAATAGAGCCCTCCCGTGCCCGAATAAACAATCCTGTCATATGACGGATCATATTGAACGCACCTTTGAGGTTGGTGTCTAAAACCGCATCAAAATCCTCTTCCTTCATCATAGCAAGCAGACCGTCACGGGTAATGCCAGCATTATTGATAAGGATCTGTGCTGTCCCGAAGTCAGCCTTGATTTTTGCCACAGTTTCCTTTGCCGCAGAAAAGTCAGCAACGTTGCACTGATAAGCCTTTGCTTCTACGCTGTATTCCTGTTTGCATTTTTCGCACACCTTCTCTGCGGTGACAGCATTACCAGCGTAAATGACAGCGACATTGGTGCCCATTGATGCCAGCTTATATACGATTGCCTCACCGATACCACGAGAGCCACCGGTTACAACCGCTGTTTTTCCTTTTAACATCCTTCCGCCTCCGCAAGATATTCCGTAATATTTACAGCCTTAACATCTGCGCTGATTTTCTTAATCATATTGGTAAGCGTTTTGCCGGGACCGATTTCGATGAAGGTATCGACGCCGTCGGAAACCATATTGCGAATGATCGTTTCCCACTGCACGGGACTGCATATCTGCGATGAAAGCAAACCAATAACATCATCCCCATAAGGTTCAGCGGTCATATCGGAATAGAGCGTAATGTTTCTTTCCTTCATTTCTACCGTTTTCAGTTCCTCGGCAAATGCTTTTGCCGCTTCATTCATAAACGGAGAATGGAATGCCCCCTTTACTTTGAGGGGAATCGCTCTGCCGCCAGCTGCCTTGATGTCGGCAAAGAAGTCCGTCATTTGTGAGGAAAGCCCTGATACGGTGATCTGTCCGGGGCAGTTAAAATTCACAGGATAAACGTCGGAATACTTACTGCATACCTCCCGCACCTGTTCGGGTGTCAGCTTTACGACAGCCGCCATAGACGTATCAAATTTTTCGGCCTCGCTCTGCATCAGCTCTCCTCGTTTGCATACAAGACGGAATCCTGTCTCGTTGTCAAATGCCCCGCTGACCGTTGCGGCAACAACTTCACCGAGCGAGAAACCTGCAGCCACATCGGGAGCAATTCCTTTTTCAATCAGGACACTTGCTGCCGACAGTTCCATTGCGAAAAGGCAAGGCTGTGTGTTCTTGGTTTCCTTTAATTCGTCTTCCGTTCCATTAAAGCATTGAGCAGATGTGCCTGGACGGATTTCGTCGCATAGATTAAAAATCTTTTTAGCAACCGGATATTTTTCATACAAGTCTTTTCCCATACCGGGGAACTGGTCGCCCTGACCAGAAAAAACAAATGCTATTTTACCCACTCTTTTGCCCTCAGAAGGATAGGCTCGGCTTCCTCCATAACTTCCTTAACAATTTCTGCCGCAGGCTGCTCTTTTTTAATCATAGCGGCAATCTGACCGGAGAGAAAACAACCCTTTTCATTGTTACCTTCCTGTACAGCAAGTCTAAATGCGCCGATTGCCATCGCTTTCAATTCTTCGTCCGGCATACCGCTGTATTCAGCCTTGGAATACTCTCTGGCATACTGCGTGCGAAGACTGCGAACGGGGTGTCCCAAACGCTTACCTGTTACCATCGTACAAAGATCCGTGGCTTTTAAGATCTTTTCCTTATATGCGGGATGAATCGTGCATTCATTGGCACTAAGAAAACGGGTTCCCATCTGTACGCCCTGAGCACCAAGCATAAACGCTGCGGCAACACCTCTGCCGTCTGCGATGCCGCCTGCGGCAATGACTGGCAAGGTGGTCGCATCACAAATTTGAGGAACGAGAACCATAGTGGTAAGCTCGCCTACATGACCGCCGCTTTCGCCACCCTCTGCAATGAGAGCAGAAGCGCCGAGGCGAGTCAACAGTTTAGCCATAGCAACCGAAGCAACAACAGGAATAACCTTAATCCCTGCGGCAAGCCATTCTTTAACATATTTAGATGGATTGCCTGCACCCGTGGTTACAACCTCAACCTTTTCTTCTATAACAACCTTGGCCACTTCATCTGCAAAGGGGCTAAGCAACATAATATTTACGCCAATAGGTTTATTGGTGATACTCTTGGCAACTTGAATCTGCTGCCTGACATAATCGGCGGGAGCATTTCCTGCCGCAATAATGCCAATACCGCCGCCATTGGACACGGCAGCGGCCAGTTTACCGTCAGCGATCCAAGCCATACCACCTTGAAATACCGGATATTCGATACCCAGCATTTCACAAATTGCTGACTTAATCATAAGCGTTAACCCTGCTTGCTCTGGATGAACTTATTCAGGTCGTCGATGGTCTCCACTTTCTGATCCAATTCGATTTCGATACCGATTTCGTCCTCCAGGTTCATAAGAAGTTCTACCGTGTCAAGAGAGTCAATGCCAAGCTCAGAGAACTTGCTTTCCGGCTTTACAGCAGAAACATCACAGCCAGTGCGTTCCGAAACAATTTTTGCGATAGCGTTAAAGTACATAATGAAATGCCTCCAAAATAAATTTTCCAAGCAGTTTTCTGCTGCTCGTTGTTATTTAATATACTGATTTGCCGTTCCGTCAAAGGAACTAATGCGTTCCAAAACCGTTCCTAGTTTGTAAGCAATTAATGAAATTGACCTTTTTCCGCAATTTATAAGTGTTTAGCTTAAAATAGTTATAAAAGCTGCATAACGCAAAAAAGTGGGAGTGCATCGTTCAAAAATGCACTCCCGCTGAAATTTTACCGTTCCCAACTATCTCGGCTTTTTTTCCTGGTCTGCTTCTGCTGTGCCTGTTGTTTCTGATTCTGGCACAGGAACTCCCGAACAGACCGTACTTCCGCTCCCTCGTTCAACAGAACGAAAACATCCCGCTTGCTGTCATACATTATCATCAGATTGTATTTATCACCGTAGCGAGACAGTTACAGGTGTTTTTGCTATGCTGTGCGCTTTTACGCCGTTGGCAGATACCGTTGAAAAGCAAAACAAAACGTTCATAGTATTCAAAAAAGGAGCAAATTTGTTGCTGTTCTGATCGTCACTGTCCACGTTGTTGGCAATCGCCACAAAGTGTACATTGTGCTGACGAAAGAACACCTCCGTGTAAAAACCTCTCCCAGTATTAAAACTACCCCATACTTGGTTCGTTTCTTATTGACGCAAGCATCGCATTTTGATGTCAAAATACTGCTTGCTGGGGTAAACCCCAGTCCCCCATGCCGCCCGCGGGCGGGAACTTCTCGGCAGCATTGCCGGAAAGTGAGTGTAAAAATCGGGTTCGGCAATATGGCCGAACCCAATCACAGCGGACTGCCCTAAAGCGCTTCAGACAACATTGTCAAAAGCGGTAGACGCTGAAAACCGGGTTCGGTGAATTCACCGAACCCGGTCAGACTTTTTGACAAGGTTGTCTGAAAGTAAGGGTTGGCAATCTTGCCAACCCTTACTTTACCAGATCGTCTCCCGCACCGCTCGAATCAGCGTCACCACCCATGACAGCGCCGCAAGACCCGCCAGCACAAGGAAAATGCCGTCCGCCAGAGCGGTATGGGCCAGATACCACGGGCGGAATACCGTGATTACCAGTGCACCGTACAGCAGCGGCGCAGACAACCGTAGCACCTGTGCCAGACGGACGATCCCGCCCAGCAGCGCCAGCCCCAATGATAAAACAGCATACATCATGTTCCGAGCCTCCTTCTTCGATTTGTGGTATGTTACCATCGGCAGACAGACTTTATAAGGGTCTGTCTGCCGATTTTTTCGCTTTGGGTGTCAATAAGACCCCCTTGATTGGACGGCGAGGGTGTCTATTGCACACCCTGGATTTCAATTTTTTTTGCAAAATTTTTGGATTTTTTGTTATTCACCATGCTGTTTTTTCGGGAGGGGTAGTGAGGGGGTATCTGAAAAAACAGAAAACCGCTCTCGGCAACATTGCCGGAAGCGGTCTGGAGGTGGTTTATGAACAAACAGACACATCGGACCTGCGTCCGCATGAGTGCCAAAGAATACAGCCGGCTCATGGAACGAAGCAGGGCGGCAGGGCTGTCTGCCAACGCATGGCTTATGGAGCAGCTCGCCGGCAATCGTCCCATCATCAGTCGGAACGGCGTCATGCCGGACTTTCTCTGCCTGCTCAATCAGAAGGGGCGGGAGATCAACACCGTGGCTCGTGCCTTCAACAGCGGATATGGCACGGCAGAGGGGCTCCAGCAAGCACTCGACTGTCTGAAGGACATTGCCCAGGCAGCATACGAGGTCAGGAAGGAGGGATTCACCCATGCGCCGTAAGCGCAAAAAGCCGCTTCCCAGAGGGAAACTGCGGGACAACAGCAAAAGCATCTCTGTCCGGATGACAGAGGAACAATTTCAAAGGCTGGAACGCTATCGGGAACTGACCCGCCTGCCGGTCACCACCTATTTCCGCAAGCTCATTGCAGAGAGCGAGATCGTGGAAAGACCCAGCCGGATCAGGTTTCGGCTCCACGAGGAAGTCAACAAGATCGACTCCAATATCCGCCAGATTCTGCGGAATCCCCGCGCAAAGGAACTGGACCGGGAGGCGGCGGACAGAATCCGTTTCCTGCTGGAACACATTCTCGAACAGGCCTACCACATAAACGCCCATCATGATCTGAGCCACAAGGACGGGCAGTAAACACCCGCCCGTTCGCCCCGTGCCGCCCTGTGCGGCGTTCTTCCGCAATGGGCAGCGTCCCTGCCCATCCCCTCCGGCAGAGACCCCACAGGCGGCGTGTGGGCGAACTCAGTAAACAAGAGTAAGAGGAGAGCCTATGGAGCAAAAAGCCAACATCACCATTGATAAGGATCATATCACCGTGGAGCGGATGCAGACAGCCTGCGGGCGGGAGATTCGAGTCATCTCCGTGTTCCCCCGGCACGGCAGTGAAACCGTGGAGGATAAGCTGAAAGCCCTTGCGGAAATGGACTTCCGGCAGGGAAAGCTGTGCGCGTAAAGTACTGGACATTCCAGACCGTTCGGGGTATTGTGGTGTCGCAATGCTCTGAACGGTTTGACAAAGAAAAGGAGGGCTGTATGAATCAGTCAAACCAAATCAGGAAAACCGCTCTTTACTGCCGTCTCAGCCAGGACGATGGGATAGAGGGCGATTCGAACTCGATCCAGAATCAAAAAGCCATTTTACAGAAGTTCGCGGAAGATCACCATTTCCCCAGCCCCTGCTTTTATGTGGATGACGGTTTTTCGGGAGGAAACTTCCAAAGACCGGCGTTCCAGCAGATGATCTCAGACATGGAAAACGGCGAGATCGGGATCATTGTGACCAAGGATCTCAGCCGCCTCGGTAGAAATCAGCTCCACACGGGACTCTACATCGAGGAACGCTTCCCCATGTTCGGCGTCCGCTACATCGCCATCAATGACAATGTGGACACCGACAGCAGCGAGAGCAACGACCTCATGCCGTTCAAGAATTTGTTCAACGAGTGGTTTATTCGGGACACCAGCCGGAAGATCCGTGCGGTGCTGAAGGCCAAGGCGGAACGGGGGGAACGGCTGGGAACCAGAACGCCTTACGGCTACCGAAAGGACCCGGACACGAAAAAACTAATCGTGGACGAAGAGGCGGCAGCTATTGTCCGCAGGATCTTTGCCATGTGCGCCGGCGGCAGTGGCCCCAGCCAAATTGCCCGCATTCTCAAGAAAGAGCAGATCCTGACGCCCACCATGTACGCCTACACCAGATTCGGCATGAATCATACTTGCCTGGACACCGCACACCCGTATAACTGGTCTGACAGCGCCATTGCCAACCTGCTGGAAAACGAAATTTATCTGGGCAACACCGTCAACATGAAGTACAGTACGAAGTCCTACAAGGACAAACGGAGGGTCGAGCATCCAAGAGAGGAATGCATGGTCTTTGAGAATACCCATCCCGCCCTCATTACGCGGGAGGTCTGGGACATGGTACAGAGAGTGCGGAAGAACAAGCGCCGTCTGACCAAGATGGAAGAACAGAACAAGTACTCCGGTCTTGTGTTCTGTGCCGACTGCGGCTCCAACATGGTGCTGCACCGGGCACATACCATGTCCGCCAGCTACAATCACTTTACCTGTCGCACCTACAAGAAGGATGGAGAAGCCTGTACGGGCCACTACATCCGGGAGTGCGTTCTGGACGAGATCGTACTGGAGGACCTGCGCCGGGTGACGAGCGCGGCGCGGGAACATCCGGAAAAGTTCGCCGCCTACATTGGCAGCAAGCAGTCCACCGAGCTTCAGCGGGAGATCCGCAGGCAGGAGAGGGAACTGGCCGCCATGCGGAAGCAGAAAGCCGAACTGGATGCCATCTTCAAGAAGCTGTATGAGGACAGTGTGCTTAGCCGCATTACTACAGAGCAGTTCCAAATGCTCTCAAGCAGTTACACGGAGGAGCAGAATCAAATCGCCGCAGGTATCCCGCAGAAAGAAGCTGACATCCAACGCCTGCGGGAAACGGTGAGCGGGACGGATGGTTTCCTCGACAAGGCGAAGCGGTACATGGACATTACGGAACTAACGCCGGAACTGCTGCGGCTGTTTATTGAGAAGATCGTGGTGCACGAAAAAGAGGTGAAGTGGTCTAAACACGCGCCGCAGACCGTGGAGATCTACTACAACGGCATCGGCTTCATAGACAAACAGCATCAGGACATGGAAAGCCTGCAACCCCTGAAAACAGAAGAACCCCGACAGGCATCGTAAACACGATAACCTGTCGGGGGATCCCCGGAATTAGTTGTTACCCCTGTCAGGGGGAACAACTAATTCCGCTCTTCTTTTTTTGCATTTGGGAATCCTGCTGCAAACAGCGGGAATTGATACAATCGGCAAGTCACTCTGCTCTGTGCGTTTTGACAGCATTCTGCCTCGCTAATCAATTTATCTTTCCAGAAACGATAAAAAGCCCTTTTGTATGGCTTCGCGATCTGCCATACAAAAGGGCTTTTTACTTATAATTCAGCTTTCGACTGCGGGGTTGGTTTAGACCAACTCGATCATCGCGGTCTCGGCAGCGTCGCCGCGGCGGACGCCGGTGCGAACGATGCGGGTGTAGCCGCCGTTGCGCTCAGCATAGCCGGGAGCGATCTCCTTGAACAGCTTCTTGCAGACATCCTCGCGGGTGATGAAGCTCATCGCCTGGCGGTAAGCTGCCAGATCGCCCTTCTTACCGAGGGTGATCATCTTCTCAGCCACGGGCTTGATTTCCTTGGCGCGGGTGACCGTAGTCTCCATCTTGCCGTTATCCAGGAAATCGGTGACCTGCTGACGGAGCATCGCCATACGCTGATCGGTAGTCTTACCGAGCTTACGAGTTCCGGGCATTTCAGTTTCCTCCTTGTTATGATCGGGCGCGGTATGCGCTGGATCGTTAGTTGTTGTCTTCGCTGGCCAGGGACAGGCCCATCATGGCCAGCTTGTTGATGACCTCTTCGAGACTCTTGCGGCCGAGGTTTCTCACCTTCATCATATCGTCCTCGGTCTTGGAAATCAGATCCTCGACCGTGTTGATATTGGCACGCTTGAGGCAGTTGAAGCTACGCACGCTGAGATCGAGCTCCTCGATCGTCAGCTCGAGCACCTTATCGCGCTGCGCCTCGGCCTTCTCCACGACGGTGGACTTGCTGCCCATCGCGTCGGAAAGGTCGGTGAAGAGCGAGAAGTGATCGCAGAGGATCTTGGCACCGAGAGAGACGGCGTCACGCGGACTGATGGTGCCATCGGTCCAGACCTCAAGCGTCAGCTTGTCGAAGTCGGTCATGTTGCCCACGCGGGTGTTTTCCACGGTGTAGTTGACCTTGTACACGGGCGTGTAGATCGAGTCAACGGGAATAACGCCGATAGCCGTCTGCGCTGTCTTGTTGCGGTCGGCGGACACATAGCCGCGGCCGTGAGAAAGCGTCAGCTCCATGTTGAGCGTCGCACCGGCGTCCAGCGTTGCGATGTGCAGGTCGGGATTGAGGACCTCGACCTCGCTGTCGCCCTTGATGTCGCCGGCCTTGACCTCGCACGGGCCCACAGCCTCAATATAGACGGTCTTGATGCCGTCGGTATTGTGCAGACGGGTAATGAGGCTCTTGACGTTCAGCACGATCTCGGTCACATCCTCCTTGACACCGGGGATGGTGGAGAACTCGTGCTGCACGCCGGCGATCTTGATAGAGGTCGCCGCGGTGCCGGGCAGGGACGAGAGCATAATGCGGCGCAGCGCATTGCCGAGCGTGATACCGTAGCCGCGCTCAAGAGGCTCCACGGTGAACTTGCCGCGGGGTCTTCCACGCACTCGATCTTGGGCTTTTCAATTTCAATCATGCAGTTACCCTCCATTTCCATTCTGTGGTCTCAAAGTCCACACCAAAATTCTGCGTGTGTCTGTTGAGGGCTCGCCGCCGATTACTTGGAGTACAACTCAACGATGAGGTGCTCCTCAACGGGAACATCAATTTCTTCGCGGACGGGAAGACGAACCACGGTGCCCTTGAGGCTGTTCTTATCGCGCTCCATCCAGGTGGGGACCAGGAACACGGGAGCGTCCTGACCCATCAGGCGCTTGAAGACCTCGGAAGAGCGGCTGCTCTCCGCGACCTCGATCACATCGCCGGCCTTGACGAGGTAGGAAGGAATGTTGACCTTCTTGCCGTTGACGGTGAAGTGAGCATGGCTGACGAGCTGACGGGCTTCGGCACGGGAGCTGGCCCAGCCCAAACGATAAACAACGTTATCCAGACGGCGCTCGACCGTGATGAGCAGGTTGTCACCGGTCTTGCCGGGGGCGGCAGCGGCAGACTCGTAGTAGCCGCGGAACTGCTTTTCGAGGATACCGTAGATGAACTTGACCTTCTGCTTTTCAGCAAGCTGAAGGCTGTATTCGCTCTTCTTCTTTCTCATCTGGCTGCCGGGGTTGCGATTAGTGGTCTTCTTCGCATAGCCCATCACAGCAGGAGAAATGCCCAAAGCCTTGCAGCGCTTGGCGATCGGCTGCATATTCTTTGCCATAGTGCTTTTTACCTCCTCTTTCGATTAGACGCGACGGCGCTTCGGGGGACGGCAGCCGTTGTGCGGGATGGGCGTGACGTCCTTGATCATCGTGACCTCCAGGCCGACAGCCTGCAGGGCACGGATCGCAGCTTCACGACCCTGGCCGGGGCCCTTAACAAAGACCTCGACCGTCTTGAGACCATGCTCCATCGCAGCGGTAGCAGCCGTTTCAGCGGCGCTCTGAGCGGCGAACGGAGTGGACTTCTTGCTGCCGCGGAAGCCGAGGCCGCCGGAGGAAGCCCAAGAAAGGGCGTTGCCCTGCGTATCGGTCACCGTGACCATGGTGTTGTTGAAGGAGGAACGAATATGAACCTGACCACGTTCGACGTTCTTCTTTTCGCGGCGACGGCGGATAACCTTCTTACCGGTTTTAGCATTGTTTGCTGCCATATTCTATTCTCCCTCCTTACTTCTTCTTGTTCGCAATGGTCTTCTTGGGGCCCTTGCGGGTACGAGCGTTGGTCTTGCTGCGCTGACCGCGAACGGGCAGGCCTCTTCTGTGACGAACACCGCGTACACAACCAATTTCCATCAATCTCTTGATGTTCAGGTTGACCTCTCTTCTGAGGTCGCCTTCTACATGATAATTTTTATCTATATATTCTCTGATCTTCGTAGCGTCATCTTCGGAGAGGTCTTTCACTCTGATATCCGGATCAACGCCCGTCGCAGCAAGAATATCCTGAGAAGACTTCAGACCAATGCCGTATATATAGGTAAGGCCAATCTCAATGCGCTTCTCTCTTGGCAAGTCTATTCCGGCAATACGTGCCATTAACTTCTACCTCCGGTTTGATTTCTTTTGATATTCCATATATACATAAGCATTGGTTAAAAAGATAACGCAATATGGATATACAAAGATACCCATACAGCCGCTGCGATATGTTAATAACTTCTGCTTGATGGTAAGATATGTTAGGAACGGGAACCCTGTCTCTGCTTATGCTTCGGGTTCTCGC
>OMAQ01000509.1_pt1 | contig 20889 bp, 31 predicted proteins | sample 1673461 | NCBI WGS metagenome assembly OMAQ01 (sample SAMEA103958112, study PRJEB25191) | human gut metagenome | biome: human-associated habitat [ENVO:00009003]; feature: intestine environment [ENVO:2100002]; material: feces | place: Germany | collected 2013/2015
CTGACTGCCTTTACGTTTAGCATTTTTACCACGTCTAACATTCTCTTCATTCTTAGGTCTAGGTTTTGGTTCTTTCCTATTAACTTTTCTGACTTCATTATCTACTGCTTTTTTTAATCTCATAGTTACCTCCTTAAACTGCAACAATAATTTTAACAACCCAATTATATCCTTTTATTAAATACAAGTCAATTAAAAAGAGGGCAAGAAAACACTTACCCTCTCATCAAAAATCTTTTTAAAATTAAATTTCGTCTTTATCTATAAGACTATTAAGTAAATTCCTTAATCTCTTTTCTCTAGTTATTATGGGTTCAATCACCAAAATATCTACAGTATCAATGTCTTCCTTCACATAGTCTAAATACCACTGTGCTTTTCTTATATCTTCTTTGCCATTCTTATTCTTATATCTCCAAAGATATTTAAAAGCATTACATAGACAAAAATGATAAACTGCTGTGGCACCAAATGCAACTCTCATACAATCTATACATTCTAAAGAAGTATTTCCCTTGTAATGTTCAGGGTGATTTACGTTGCTATTATTCTCTTCTACTATCATCTGCTCTTACCTCCCTTTTCAAATCTCTGTACACCATCTTTAGGTGAAAGGTAGTCTAAGTACTCCTTAGTTTCACAAATACATCTTACACCCTCTGTATCAATGTGGTGTTTCTCCAAAAGTATTCTCTGATTTCTTGTCAATTTCTTTGTCTGCTTCATTATCCTAATCTCCCATCTGACATAAGTATAAGTGTAGGTGTTGCAATACTCATTATGAGTTCCATTTGTGGGTGTGGCTTTCCAGTTGTACCCATAAGTCTAAGGTCTATAATGTGTTTCCACTCTTTTTCTTTGGCTGTGATAATAAGTTCCGTCTTTAAAGAGTTAGGCAACACTGCTCTAGCTTCTTGAGGTGTAGCACCTAATTCAAGTAATTCAAAATAGGTTTTTTCTGCTTTTCTGCAAGCATCTAACCAAAGGTTATACTTATCTAAATTATCCTCTTCTGCATTTCCCCAAGTTTCTCTAAAGTAGCAAGGTTCAATAAGTGTTATCTCTTTTCCGAACTTGTCCTTAGAGTAATTACAATACCTTGTACTCTCTTGAGCAAAAGCACAATTCCTATGTCTTACAAACTCGTGAGAAACACCTCTGTCACAAATAAACTTCATTGTATGGGTTATATGTGTACTTAATATTTCTGCCACTCTGTCTTTGTCTTTAATATACATACTCAAAAGAGTGTTCAGGTCTTTTTCTGCTATGATAGAAAAGTCCTTGAAAGAAATGTTGCAAGGTAAATCGTCCTCTGAGTATACATAACTATACTGAGTAAATTCTCCCTCATCAAACATAAACTCTAAGTCCTCATCTCTAAAGAACACTTCCACTAAAGGTTTCAAAGGACTGTTTCTTAATGTAGTCCTATTAGTTGATGCTACTAAGTGGAATAACTCTAACCAAGCTCTAACTGAACCTGACACTAAAGTAGGTTCTGCTCCTTGTGATAGTGTGGTATCAAAATACTTAAAACCATCTTTTCTCATTAACTCAAAATCTTCCTTAAAAGACTTAAAGTAGTTATAACCATCATTACTAAAGGCAACTATTACATTATAGTGTTCCAACATTGCATAGTGCTTTCTCTTTATTAGCCCTCTTACAAAGTCTTTAGCACTTCCCTCTTTTATGAGGTCAGTACTTTTGTAACAAGTTCTACCTATCCTTTCTATAAATTTAATAGGTGTTATACCCTCTTTAGTCATATATTCTGCACTTTCTCTTATTATGTTCATATTTCCTCCTAACTATTCTGTACATTGTAATTTCTGCCCTCTTGAGCAAAATCACCATTTCTTCTACTTACTTCTCTACTTATCATAAAAATTGCGTCCTCTATTGAGCTTATATTAAAATTTAATAACTGCACTTTCTTTTTACAGTCCATATAAGTGTCATAGTAAGGTTTCACTTCCTCACTTGTACAAATGGTTCTTTCCTTTGCTGTCTCTGATAATTTAGTTGTAGTGGAAAGTTCTCTGTAAAGACCCTCACTGTTATTATAGTAGTCTCTCCTAGCTTCTTCTAAAAGACACTCTGCATAACCTAATAGTGTTCTCATATACATTTTTTGCTGTGTATAGGCATTTAGATATTCACCTAAATCTCTTGCTGAAACATCTGTTATGTTTAAAGGCAGTTTTAAATAGTCCTTATCAATGTTAAGGTGACTTTCTTCTTCCTCATTAGGGGAGAAAAACATAACACCTTTTAATTCCAACTCATCTTGAATTTTATCTGAATAACTTCTACTCCTATTAAGAACTTCTTTAGGGTTAATCTTCTCTTTCTTTTTAACTTTCTTCATTACCATAAACATTCTCCTTAATTCCAACATTCAATCTTATAAGAACACCATCTACACATACTACAAGACTTATTAGTACCCTCTCTAGGTGGTACTTTCTTATCATAACAACACTTATTCAAATACTCATACTCTTCTAACACCTCTGTAAGTATCTCTTTAGTGCTAAATCCTGCTTCTACAGTAAATTCCTTTAACTCTTGATTGTTTTTATTCTCATAAAGGAAAACCACTTTTCTAATAGGTTTTTCGGTGTAGAAAAGAATGTTATCAGATAACATATTAAGCATTACCTCATTATGTATCTTCTGTTCTCTTGTATATTTACTACCACTCTTCATATGCTGATAGTGTTTCTCAAAGTACTTAAAACGTTCCTCATAAGAAGCATTAAACTCTTCCACTGTCTTATATGTATTATGTAGATACTTTCTTCTCTCCTCTGCACAATACAAATAGATAAGTCCTTGTCTCTTATGCTCTTCCTTTGCATCTTTAAGTTGCTGATACTGATTATCATTTATACTCTTAATTTCCAGTATGGCTACTTCATCCTGTGGTAAGGCTAAGTAACCATCTGTATGACCTTGAATATTATAATCATCATTTATTAAAGGTACTTCATCAGTAATTAAAAGCTCCATATTCAACATATACTCTTGTAATCTCTCGTGTACTTTAGTTCCATTGTCGAATATTCTTTGTGTTCTAGGGTCTATTCCTCCATCAGTTTCATACCCCATACGCATATAGTAATTAGCTCTGTTACACTTACCTGCTTGTGATGGAGCATTTACATTTACTGCCCTATCATTAGGTTCATTAGCTTTTTGGAATAAGTATTTATCCAATGGAGCAGTAACGTAACCCTCTTTCTTCATAGCTGAAAACATATCTTTTAATGCCATTTATAGCTCCTCCTTATATGCTTTAACAAAATCATCAAACCTTGCATATAATAATGCGTGATTTTTCTTATGACCTTTAAGGTACTCAAGACTGCCTGTAATGTGGTATCCATAGGCTTCCTCACACTTATCCAAAAACTCAGGTGATACTCTAAAGGAACTCTTTGGCTCACCCTTATATGAACACTCATAGTTATTCAAGTAAACCTCTTCAAAATAGTTAGGGTCAAATACTACATATCTGTCCTTATCCTTTATATCTACTATTAAAAGGGGAACTCTCATATCATCTCTAAGTGCTTCTTCTTCAATCTTCTCCCACACTTTGTCTGTTACTGAATAGAAGTCCTTTAATGTAGTCTTACATTCAATCAGACACTTTTCACTTCTACAGTCACCTTTGGCACTCCAAATAGCTCCACTTGCAACAACTACTTTAGCATCTAAATCCTTTGCAACACTCTTCTCTTGTTTCTGTGAACGTTTTCTCACTGTCTTTTCCATATAAAATCTCCTTAATCTAAAATGCTTCTTCCAGTCTTTTTAAATAGACTATTTCCATTATTTCTACAGTTCTGTTTCCAGTGAACACAATAAACTGTGTTATCTTTAACTATCATATCAAACTCTAGCACGTTTGTATTTTGACAACATTCTTGCTTATCTCCAACTGCTTGATAAAAGTATTCACAATTAAAACAAGACCTTGAATAATAAGGATTTTTTGCTATTCTCTTCCTACAAGTTTCATATCCTCTTGTAAACTTAGGTCTCTTAGGTTTCTCTTTTTTCCTAAAAGTCTCACCTCTTGAAATACTTTCTTCCCTAGACTTTAAGTTAGACATATAATCGTTCTCAAAATCATCAAAATAACTCAATTTAATACTCCTTATTAACTATTTCTAATATCTGTTTTTCAAGGTCTTTAATAATATCTTTATTATCCATAAGATAATTTATTAAGGCTTCTTTACCCTGATACTTATTGCTAGGGTCTGCTGTTAAGAAGAAATAACTACCTGCTCTCTGAATAAGTCCAAATGAAAGACTTTCAATAATGATAGATAAGTACACATCACAAAAACCTTTCTCAATGCCATTCTTATTAGTCTCAGCATACATATCAAAAGAACCACTTCTCCCTGAAGGGAATGTTTTATTTTTCTCTACCTTGTACTTAACAACTTGACCTACTTCTATCTTATTATCACCTTTTCCCTCAAAGATTTTGTCACCTTTTCTAAATTTAATGCAGATAGTCTGTGCAAAATCTTTAGCTTTACCACCAGGAGCAAACTCACCTCCATAAAGTGAAATCTTATCTTTCAACTGGTTAATACCTATTAAAGTAAATGGCATCTTGCCACTTCTCTTTAACTTGTTATTCTTAGCATTAAACTTTCTAAAGAACTCTGCCAGTAACTTAGGTTTTATACCTAACTGCTTACTATCTTCCATCTCACTTTCATATTCCTTAGTTGGTACTAAGGCTTCAATACTGTCAATAACACCTAACTTAATGGTGTCATCTTCCATCATATCAAGTATAAGCTGTGTTACCTCTTCAAGACCTGCACTAGGGTTGTATATAAACAAGTCCTCATCAATCTTTAACTGTGTAAGGTATTCAGGTGTCATTGTACCCTCTGCATCAAAAAAGGCTACATTACAGCCAAATTTCTTCTGAAACTCTCTCATACAATGAAGTGCTGTAGTTGTCTTAAATGATGAAAAAGCTCCCTGCAATTCAGAGTATCTTCCTACTGGCAAACCTCCACCTAAAGCAATATCCAATGATGGTATGTGTGTACTAAATCTTTCTATCTTATACCAATCTTCTAAGTCTCCGTCTGACTTTCTAGGAAACCCTTTCATAAGAGTATTAGTACCATACTTATCATTACATTCTTTTACTAACTTATCCAATTTAGCATTTTTCTTAGGTGCTTCTTTTTTCTTAGAAGTACTTGATGCCTTTACATTTGTTTTTACTGGTGTCTTTTTAATCATCTTCTTCCTCCTCTAACATACTTCTAATTTCAATATCACCCTCTGCTTCTAACTGATTAAGCAAAGCCCTTGTTACAAAATTCTTCTGACTATCACCATTCTTTCTACAGTGTAATAAAACTCTATCCAAAAGTGTCTTACTTGTAATAATAGTAGTCTTATCTGTTTTCACTGGTTCAATTACCTGTCTAGCCATCTCTTTATCACTCCTCTCATAATAAAATAAAGTCATACTCAACAAAAAGTATGACTTTATGATAATACATTATATTAAGTTTGTCAAATTAAGAAATAACTAAAACTGGTATAGAAGTTTCACCTGCAATCATAGAAGCTAAAGCTCTATGTATTCCCTCCTGATTTTTAGTGGAATAATCTAAATAAGGCATAGGAGCTTTAGAACCTTTCTTCATAGCTTTTGAATACCCTATTATAGTATCTTTTCTGTTTCTCACTCTACCTATTAAAGTCTGCTCATAAGAACTATTAAATATCTGAGAAGCACACCTCTCTATATACTCTTTGGGAGACATAGAAACTATCTTAGCCTGCTTTCCTCCATTACTGTAATACTTTAAAAGTTCGGCTGTACTTCCAAATTCATTATTACTATTTATACCTCGCATATCAAAATACCTAGACTTTCCATTGTAAGGTGAGATAGGAATATCTGAATAGACCTTTGAATTATTATGCAAAGAATGATAGGTGTCTTGTCTTTCACCAATAGAACGTAAACTTTTTTCCAACTTATCCCTTTTATCACTTAATCTTCTGTAGGCATCTGTTTCAGGCCTGTACCAAGACATCTCTTCTACGTCCATCTCATCTTCCCAAGTCCACTCTTCTCTAGGCTTCTCTTTAGGTGTTACTTTTAACTCATCAATTACCTTATCTATTTCATTTTGTACACCATTATATTCTTCTTCCATATCTAAAAATTCTTTATCATATATGTAACTGTCACTAGGTATTCCAAAGTCTTGCTCTGTGTATTCTTCTCTGTCTTTTCTAGCACTTAAATTAGCAGAACCAGTCTTACCTCTTCCTGCTCCCATTCTAGTCACCCACTTTCTTTAATCTGTGTTTCTTTTTCTGTTTTTGGTTTATTTTATCTCGTTGTTTCTTCCAAAAGGTTTCATAATATGTAACTGTATCAAAATACTTGTCAAAATCCACTGGAAAATACTCACCATACACATAAAGGTCACTAGGTTCTAAAACCCTTAGCATCTCTTCAAAACCCTCTACAAACATCTTTCTATTGTCTAAGTACCTAGTGCCTACTGTGTTTATAATAACTGGTGTATTCTTTTTAATTCCACTAAAAGCATATTCATAGGACTTCTCATCACTCCATCTTACATCTACAAGCACATTTATGTCAAACTCTTGAAAGAACCTAGTACACCATCTACTTCTATACATATTAAATAAGTTTAGGGCATAAGGTTGTTCACTCCATATTGAAAATGTAGGAGAAATCATATTCCTATAAAACTGTAGTGTTGCTATGAAGTCTCTAGGTCTAGTCCATATCTGCTCAAATTTATAGTCATCTAAAAAGAAGTGTACAGCTTTTCCTAAATCACACTTGTTGGTACTCTTACACACATTAAAGGGAATTAAATCTTTAGCCGAAAAATTCTCACTGGAACTAACAATAGGAAACCCAAACTTATTGTCTGTCTCAAACAAGCAACTTTGATTAAGTTTATCCAACTCACTACTCTTTGTAGACTTCCAATTCTCTTGTGTTTTTGTCAAAAGTGAATACATTTTTATCATCTCTCTTTCATAATATTATGCTACTCTAAGCATAACAAAAGAGGGCTGATAAAACAACCCTCTTACACAAGATTTTAGTATTTATTTACTAGTGCTACCAATTCCTCCAACACGTTCAGTAGTAATATCTTCTTCCTCTGCTAAAAAGTACTCTTTAAAGATACCTTGCATATATGCTTCACCCTTTTTAATATTAATAGGGTAGTCATTAGGGTTATAAAATTTACACTGAATATGACCCTCATTGTTTTTGTTGTTGTAATAGTCACTATCTATAATTCCTACAGTGTTATTTAGTGCTAATCTATGCTTAAAACCTAAACTGCTTCTAGGATATAGTTCTAACACATAACCATCTTCTATGTGGCATTTTACACCAGTTCCGAACTTTACAGTGCTATGTGGTGGTATGACAATTTCAAAAGGTGCTTTAAAATCATATCCTGCACTTCCTTTAGTTGCTCTCTGTGGAAGTTCCATACTATCTAGTAAGTATTCTAATGCACCATACTTACACAGGAGACCTCCATTTCCCTCACAATTACTAAAGAAATCTTCTTTCCACTGTTCATAACTTATCTTTTCAAATCTTGCTACTTTTCGCATACTTTACTTCCTCCTAAAACTAACTCTGCATCTTCTTTAATAACTTTTACATTATCACCATATTCTGTCGGCTGAAAATAGCATATTTCATTCCTACTTAGATTTACACAATTAAGAGACATACTAGCATCTAAGTTTAATACCTTAGTTTTCATATAAATATCATTCAGATATTTAAAACATCTCCCTCTTTTAAATCTATAAAGTTTACTTTTTCAACTGCTATCCTTATTTTCATATTATCCTCCTATTTGGCTTCTTGATAGCTGTCACCAGTATCATAATCTGCTCTTAAAAATTTAACTTGCTGATTTTCTGCATCTCCAAAAGGGTGTTCCATATCATACTTGATAATAGGTATTGCTTCATCTAAATACTCCTCAGGACACTCAAACACCAATTCATCATGTACCTGAATGAGCATATAGCAAAGCATTTCTTCCAATCTTGTCTCTTTAGATATTCTATTCTGTGCAGAAATTGTAATATCACCTGCTGTACCTTGAATAGAAGCATTTACTGAAAGTCTTTCCTCATAACTGCTTACTTTCATATCACTACTATTTATGTCAGGCAATCTTCTCTTTCTTCCAAGTATTGTGTACACAAATTTATGTCTATGTGCATACTTTTTCTGTCCTTGTATGAACTTTGCTACACCACTGTAACTTTCAAAATATCGGTCAATAAATTGTTGTGCTACTTGCACCCCATTTCTACAACCATATAACTCTAAATACTTCTTATCACCTAAATCTAAAGGTGAGTACTGGTCATTCTTTAAGCTGTCATATAGTGTTGATGCTCCACCACCATACATAAGCATAAAGTTTATAGTTTTTGCCGCCTGTCTCAGATGTGGATATTTCTTCTTTGCTTCTGTAGGTGTACAGTCCAAACTAAACATATTTACTGCTGTACTTCCGTGTGCATCATCATCATTTGCGAACATTTCAGTTAAGTTCTTATCACCACTAAAATGAGTTAGACACACCATTTCAAGGTTGTGGTAGTCAATAGCAATTATCTTCTTTCTCTTAACCTCATATTTAGGGTCATCTTCATAAATCTCTGCTTCCTCAGGTGTTATGTCAAACATATCACCAGTCTCTTTACTCTTCACATAAAGACTTCCTATAAACACACTTCTTATTTGATACTTAGCATCTTCCTCTGCTTTTGGTAACTGCTGTAAGTTAGGGTTACTACAGCTCAATCTACCACTATCTGTACCTATTTGATTAAAGCTAGGGTGTGCTTTTCCATCTTCATATAGCTTATCAAGTATTCCATCAACAAAGGCTGTTTTTAACTTAGATAACTTTGAATATTCAAGCATCTTTTTACACATTTCAATCCCTTGCTGTTTTCTCTTATTGTTCTTATAAGTCTTTTGACTTATTCTCCAAATACTATCACTGTCTGTACTAGGATTTCCACTCTTAGTTGTTGCAGTAGGTCTAAAGCCAAAATTATATTTCAATATGTGGTGATTTCTAGGGTCTTTACCAGTCTTTGTAAGTGGCTTCTCCCACCCAAATAATATTTCTGCTTTCTGCTGTGAAGAACCTATGTTAAATTCCACACCTGCTAAATCGTAGATGTCATATTGTAACTGGTCTAAATCTTTCTGCATATCTATACCCATCTGTTTTAATCTCTCTACATCTACAGTCACACCTTTTTCTTCCATAGCAAAGAGGACTGGCAAGAATGGAATAGTTATCTTATAGTAAATCTTATCCATCTTCTGTTTTTCAAGTTCTCTAGTAAAACCAAGATATAGACACCAAGTATAAAAAGCATCACCTATACAATAACTTGCTCCCTCATCTACTAACACTAAACCAAAGTCTTTTACTTTTGCATTAGCTTTATAACCAAACTGCTTTTTTACCTCATTAGGGATAGTGTTTGTTGCTTCTGCAAAGTGTGTCTGTGCAACGTGCATTTTTTCTAAAGAGTTTTCTTTTAAACCATTAGGTGTGTTCTCATTACATAGCCAACTTGCAAGCATTGTGTCAAACAAATAAGGTGTTCTAATATGTATTCCCAGTCTTGCTAAAACGTGCATATCAAACTTTAAGTTATGACCTATAATTAAAACATCTTTTCTTTCAAAAATGGGTTTTAACAACCTTACAGCTATGTCTAAGTCAATGTTTCTGTCTAAATCCTCTTCTCTAATGTGACCTAACACAATGTCATAATTATTATCTTCACCCCAACTTATTGTAATGTCAGCACATCTAAAATCAGAATTATCACCTAATACATTTAAAGTGTTTGTTTCTGTATCATAAGAAAAAGCAGGTATGCACATCATCTTTTTACACAAAGCCTTTAACTTAGGTACTGTGTCAATTATCTCCCAGTGTTTCATTTCAGGCTGTTCAGGAAAGTTTAAGTCATTCCAAACACCAGTATAGTTCTCACTAAAAGGTAAAATCTCTTGAGTGACTTTCCTTAATTTCTTTTTCTTAGTTGCTACTTTCTTTAACTTCATTCTAATACTCCTCATATAATAAAATAGAATTGTCTTACAACTAATATTATAAGACAATTCTATCTTTTCTCAAAATCACCTAGTCATTAGCATTAAGAATTTCTTCCCAATCACTACCAGTCTTGATTTTAAGTACATACTTATCTTCTGTAGAGTATTTTGTGCCATTTACTTCACCACTCTTACCTTTTCTTAACTTCTTAGTAATTGTGAACTTTCCTCTAAAGGAAACACCTCCCTCAACACAAAGGTCTCCAATGACATCTAAAACATTTTCAATCTGTTCTTTTGCTTCATTCTTAGTAATTCCCTTAGTAGTTGCTAACTTTTCTACTGCTTCTTTCATTCCTGCAATTTTTGACATAATAAATTCCTCCTATAAATATAAAATTATTTCTTTGCCTTTAAAAGTGACTTTGCACTGCTTCTAGGCTTTAGGCTGTTCTGTGGTTTCTTAAACATAGACTTTTTCTTACCTTTTGATGAAAGTTTCTTCTTAGGCTTTTCATCTTCCTCATCATCTACACCAATGATACCACTTCTGCCATCATCTTCATCTTCCTCTTCGTCATCATCAGTTTCAGGTTCATAGTCCTTAACATTCATTGCTAACTGTTCTTCAACAATAGCATAAAGACTATCCATTGTACCATCATACTGCTCTCTTAACTTTTCAGGAAGTAGATTTCTAATTTCCTTTTCTGTGAGCTTTTCCTCATCACCACGTTCTACTGTATAAGTAGTCTGTGTTCCTGAACCTAATCTCACTAAAGTTACATCACGATTTGAAAGACCATACTTACTACTAATTCTGTCTAACTGTGATACAACTTTCATACCTTGCACGAAAAGTCTTACCTGGTCTTTACCTTTCTGTTTCTTTCCGTTGCTGTCTGTGTACTCATATTCTCTTCTGTCTACTACAAGATAAGCACCTTTATATGTAGGTCTATCTCCATCATCACATAAAGAACAATTCTCACCAGGGCAAGTAAACTGTGTATAAGTTTCTTTTCCATTTCTACTACCTTTTAAGTTGTGTTCATAAAAGTTGATAGGTTCTTCTGTAAGAAATCTTAAGTCAGCTTCGTCACCATCTCCTGACAAGAAAAATCTCCAAAGTCTTTTACCTGCATTTTCTCTTGCTTCATCTTGTCTCTGTTTTTCGGCTCTTGATGCCTCATAACCTCTTTTAAACATTCCCATAATCTCGTCTCCTTTCTAATTTTTATGATTTTATTCTATTTAATTATGGTACTCAATAATACTAGCATTAATTTATATCTTTGTCAAAACAGTTATGTGTCCTTTCAATAATATCAACAAACCCTTTAACGTGGAGACCTTTATAATCTCCTCAACTTTCTCTTAATAGGGCTATGTGCTGTTCTTACCATTTCATCTATGGTATCTTTATCCCAATCACAAGGGTCTTTTCCATAATCAGGATAATCTACTATTAAAAAATTTACTCTTCCACCCAACAACTTTCTATCGTGTTCTCTACCCTCAAGACCTCTCTCATCATTATCACCTATATAAATTAAAGTCTCACAATTATCACACACCAAGTTAGCTTGTTTAGGTGTTAGCTCAACACCCATCTTTGCTTGAGTATTTATATAACCTAACTTAATCATTCTTTGAGCATCAAACATACCCTCAACTAATATCATAGTATCATTTAAAGGTTCATAAAAATTCATAGGGTATAAAATTTCACCTCTAGGAAAGTCATAAATCTTATACCTCTCATTCTTCTTTCTTTTAGCACTTATGTATCTCCCAATTACACCTGCAAGAGTTCCATCTTGATAAAAAGCAGGTATAGTTACTGTCTTATTCTCAAGGTCTCTGCCTACCATAAATTTCTTCACATCTTCTTTTTCAAACCCTCTGTCATAATAATACTTATAGGTTTCTTTTCCACTCTTAAATGGAGCTATTTTATACAGAGGTATCTCGTGTCTCTCTTGTTTAGGTGCTATTAAGGTGTCCTCATATCTCTTCACCATTTTAGTCTTATATGATAGTTCTCTATATTCCAACTCATATCTATCACTTAAAAACTGCCTAGCTTTTCTTATTCCTCTAAAGTAAGTCTTATCATCATTAGCATTAAACCCAAAATCATCAGGAAGAGAATACATTAGGAATTTGGCAAAGTCTCCTGCAAAACCACAACTAAAACAATGACATATCTGCTTGTCTTCAGACACACCCATAGAGGGATTGCTTTCTCCGTGTACAGGACAACAAATAAGCATATCTGTATCTCTCCATATTGTAGGACTTGAACCACAGTAGGTGATTAAATCTTCTATCTGCTCTTTATTTAAGTTTACACCCACACTATCACTTCCTATCTTTCACCAATCTTTTTATTTCAAGTCTGCCATTATTTTTGTCATAATAACCACTAACATAAATTTTATATTTATCTTTAAAGTAGTGTTCCAGTTCTCCATTATAATCAAGTACACCTATATACTTCCTATTTTTGTTATATATAAAAATGGTGTCATTAAATATAAAGTCTTTCTGTATCTTAAATATCATTTATTTCTTTTCCTTTCTTTAATATTAAAAAGTACAAACCATATCGGAATTGTTACTATCACAAATAACGTGATTATACTATCTATTAAAACCACAAAAATGTCAAATACAGAAAATGTAATCAATTCCCATAACCTAAATTCACTTTCAATACAGTACTTTAAAACTATGTCTTTCTTATAGTCCTTGTATTGCTTATATCTCTTTAACATTCCTCAAGTCTCCTCTCTGCAAATTCACACTGTTCTTTTGAAAGTTCGCTACCTATGTAGGAACAACCATATTTCTTGCAGGCAACACTTGTAGTTCCAGTTCCATTAAAACTGTCATACACAATAAAATCTTTATTTGCCTTTGCATACATCTCCAAGAGTGATTTTACAAAATCAGTGCTAAAAGTCGCTTTATTTAACTTACAAGTTCCATCATTATTCTTTGCTTCAACAAAGTTATAAATACTACTATAGTACTTCTGACCTACTTTACTTACTTTAGTTATCTGCTTGTTTGTCTGATAAGTTTTATACTCATCTTGCCTACATATAACAAAAACAAACTCGCATATCCTAGTCAACTTATTAGGGCTTGTATTATTAGGTAGGGCATTGCTTTTCTTCCAACAAATAACATCTGCAACCATAAAACAAGTCCGAGAAGATATATTATATATCAATTCAAACATAACACCAGGATTTTCACTTCCATAAGATAGATTTAAAAGAATTACACCATTAGGTTTAAGTATCTTATTATACCCTTGATTAAAAACATCTTGTATTAAAAAATTTATGTAGTCCTCATTATTCTGTGCATCATTATATTCTTTATATCTGCCCTCATTCTCTTTCAATGCACGTTCATTTCTTATGTTCCTTGAGGTGTTATATGGTGGACTTGTAAGTATTAAGTCAACACTATTTTCAGGTAGGTGTTCCATTGTCTTTCTGCAATCTTCACAGTAAATTTTATTAACAAAGTTATTAACATTATTAACATTTTTCTTTCTTAACCTCTTCTTTAACTTCATATTATATTCTCCTTAACTCTTGATATTAGCAAGTATGACATAGAGAAAAAGAGGTGTAAAATACACCTCTATTCAACTCCTATTATTGCTTTATTGTGGTTATCCTCTGCTTCTGTTGTAGATGAATTACCATCATCTTCTTCCTCATTATTCTCTGCATAAATACTCTTAAAATTCATATGGTCAAAATCCCAGTTTATTATTACTTTGCCAAGAACACCCTCTCTTTGTTTTAAGACTTTAATACCCATTTCTTTATCATTCAGCATTATTTCATCACGATATAAGGCTAAAACATTATCACTATCTTGTCCTATAGACTGTGTGTACATAATACTACCTAATTCAGGACCTGTCTTTTTACTTGTATTTTTATCTGCCTGTGTGTTTATTAAAATAGGTATGTGCCAATTCTTAGCAGTCTTTTTAATATCTCTTGTAATATGAGATACTCTTAACCAGTCATCTTTTGCACCTTGCTCATCTTCCATAAGGTAAACACCATCAATAAGCACTAGGTCAGGCTTCTCTCTTTCAATAACAGAAACAACACTTGATATACCAGTGGCAGTCTCTATTATTAAGGGTTCTAACTTTGGTAAATCTTCCTCCAAAAATTCAAAGTATTGGTTTTCAACTTCTGTAGGTAAACAACCTGCTTTAAAGTTACCATAATTAAAATCTCCGTACATCATACCATACAGCATAGCTTCAAATCTGTCCTGCATAAGGTCTGTACTCATTTCTGTTATAAACACACATACCTTATAATTATTAAGTTGTGCATAAGCACCTATTAACACTAAGAACCAAGTTTTACCTACACCACTATTAGCAATAAGTGTAGTAAGTGTTTCATCAATAAGACCCTTTAATATATAGTCTAAATGAGGAATACCCATAGGTATACCCATCATACCTTTATTTAACTTTCTTTCTAAATAGGCTTGCTTTCTGTCCTCTGTATCTTTTGTTATATCTACAGAACTACTCTCTACAATCTCATCTTCAATCTTCCAAACACCTTTTTTCAATATTGAATAGGCTTCTTCCGTATCACCATTATCTAGCTTATCTGCTACTTCTTCTGTAATTTCAGCCATTTTATTGTGTTTAGCTTTAGTTCTTAACTCTTTACACCAGTATAAGAGTGTTTCATCTGTACCAACTATGTCTCTATTCTCAACAATATGTACCTCTAAAGAGTAATTAGGAAATTTCTGAGCCAACACTCTAGGTGTTGGAACTTCACCAGTATCTTTAAAAGTATCTGATATAAACTTAAATACTCTTCTATTATCACCAGTGAAAAATGTAGGTTTTATCTGTTGGTCTTTTAGAAGTTTCATATCCTTTTCTTCTATCAACTTAGAAATAAAACCTTTTTCTATGTTATAAGGTTTCTTTGATTTTTTCAAAATCGTTCTCTCCTCCTCTTTATAATGTTATTAAACTCTTCCAGTTCAACAGCATATTTACTATTAACAGCAGAAAGTCTATTCTTATCCAAATCTACATAATAAGTAAGCTCACCAGTGTTTAATCTCATTGTAACCTCAGATATGTTGGTTAAAACAGTGTCTATGTGATTACAAGGAAAATCAGCCAAAAAATCTGCTATTTTAGGTGAATAGTTTTCCTTATCTATGATTAAAGATACTGTCATATCTGTTTCCCAATAAAGATAATTCATAAGACTAAGTGCTTCTTCATTTACTTTTGCTCTCAGGAGCTTATTTTTTAGCTTATTTGCAACTTTATCCATTAAGCTGTTGTCTTTTATCATTAGCAGACAATCTTCACATCTAACACCAATATTAAAACTTCTATTATTAGAAATATCTCCGTGTAACATACTTATTCTCCTTTCAGCTCTTCTTTCTTCACATAAAAAGAAGAATAGTAACCTAGCTCTGAATTACAATTAAAATATTCAAACTGATTTACATAGTCATCAAAATTACCTCCAAACTCATTTGAAATCCTAACCCAAAGTTTTGGAAACGTTGTATCACTCAGATTAGGGAAAGTATTACAAGGTGCTAATATTAAAGAAACACCTTTATTATATAACTTTCTTGCTATTGTCTTACTTATCTTAGCATATCCCTTAGGAGCTTGTCTATTTAGCATTTTTATATACCTCCAATCTCTTGTCCTTACTTGTAATACATATAGGTGTCATACTACCTTTTATTAAACTCATAACACTAGCTCCATACAGCTCTTCTATAGTGTGTGGGTCAATGTTACTACACATTATGGTTACAAGTCCGTGTTCTTCTCTGTATCTTAACAAGTCCTCTAAAATAGGTTTTGCTATTTTACTGTCTATTTCTTTACCCAACTCTTCAAGGACTAAAAACTCAACACCTTTATAACTCTCATAGAAATCACTATCATACACTTCTCGCTCATTACCTTTTTTATCCCAAGAATTAGTATAGTAATGAACGTAATTTGAAAAGGTAACTCTCCTACAAGAATACCTATACCTATAGGCTTCTTTTAAAATGATGCAGGAAAGCATACTCTTACCTACACCATTTGAACCATAAAAGAATATACCTCTATTTTCTTCTATATTATCTACTAAATTATCCAAATAATCACTTACAAAAGTCTTTACACTCTTAAGACCTTTATCTTTGTAAGTGTCAAAATCCATTAATGTCTTTTTACAAAAGTGCTTAGGTACTCCCATCATTGTTAAACTTTTAATTGAAAGACTTTCTCTCAAAGGTCTCATACTTACCACTCTCCTATCTTAACATCATCATCAATAGGTTTAGACCATTCTCTCTTAGCTTTCTTATTCTTAGCACTTTTAGGTTCGTACTTATCATCTATCCATAACATAGTATCAGCATAGATAGTGTTCACCCACTGACTTGCTAAAAGGTTAGGACTTAACCTATTCTTATCTAAATAGTCCTGCTCAGACTGATATAAAAATTCTATCATTCCACAAATTTCTCTAGGACTAAAAGAACTCTGTAGTCTCTTCATAATAGCCATATCTTTTTTCATATTACTTATTACATAAATATAACCACTCTCCTCAGATATCTGTCTAAAATAATAAACAAAATCCCTTGTCTTAAAGTCATCTATGTATTCCTCTAGGTTATTATATTTATTTAGGAAGTTTGAGTAAGGACTTGTATTATTCCTCATACTCTTAGGGGGAACGTGAGTAGGTTTCTTTTTAGTTTTAGGTTGCTCTTCCTCAGTACCTCTTCTAGCACTACTTAATGTCTTTATAAAATCCTTATTATATTTTGGAAACATTGTCTTAAACACTCCTTATTATTTTTGTAAATAATAGCTCCCTAATTAAAGGGAGCTTTTCTTAATCGGCTGTGTAATAGCTTACTGTATTGTTTAATACATTGTCAACTATACCTAAAACTCTATCATAGGCTTCTTCCACAGCCTCAGTATCCTTAACTGTATCTGTTATCCAAATATCTACTCTAAGACTTTCATAATTATCCATATTCTTAGTGATACCTACACTAACACCTACAGTTGTTTTGTCATTGTCTAAATGCTTTCTTGAGTGTTCATTAGGTACACCCTCTTTTAAAACATTCTGTTCTTTAGATGTTCCTTTAGTCACTCTTGTATTTTCTTCTGCTTTCTGTACCAATTTTTTCTTCAATGTTTTACTAGCCACAATAATTACCTCCTTAAAACTTTAATCTCCATTAACAGCTAAACCTTGTCTTGCACTGTCTTTTACTGTAATTGTAACAATAAATTCAGAACTTTCAAGTGTCTCCTTTACAATCTTGCCTTTGTCATCAAAACTAGAAACTTTGTATGTATCGTCCAAGTTAAACTTCTTAGATAATAAAGCTGTAGTTCTTCTTAACTTCTCAGTGCTTGCTTCCACACTCTTTTCAGCTTCTTTCTGCTGTGTATTGATTGTTTCCTCTTCATCAGTAGTAATGTTAGGGTTTTCTTCTTTTTCCTCTTCTATTGGAGGATTTAGGTTTTCCTCTACTGATATATTTTCTTCCTCAACTTTCTTGCTTGCACCTAACTTCTTAGATGTTTTAATCTTCTTAGCCATTCTGATAACCTCCTATTTATTAAAAAATTTCTTATGGATTTCTTCAAAGTCCTTAAAAGCTCTCTTAGTAAAAGCTGTTTTACTTATATTAGAACCCTGTTTAATCTTTGACTTCTCAGCACCTCTTACAAGTGCTTCAATATGCTCTTTTGAATACATTCTCTTGCCATCTACTTTAAAAGGAGTAGGTGGAATTATGCCACCTATCTCCCACTTTCTAATAGTCTGAGATGTTCTACCTAGTTGTTCAGCAAGAGTACCTATATTGTAAAGAGTTGTCTTTATTCCAGTAGGTGAAGTCCATTCTACTGATTTACCATAAGGCATTAAACTCTCACTCACTTCTAGTCCTCCTTACTTACGTTTAGCAACACTTTTAAGTGTAGACTGTTCAACCTCTGCTGTTACTTCTTCTTTTTCCTTAATAGAAACACTGTAAGAAGTTTTTACCTCTGTAAACTCTTCTACATCATCTAAAGACAAATCTCCATTCGCTACTGCTTTTTCAATAGCTTCCTCATCTACAACTTCCTTTGCAGGAATAGTCTTGATACAGTCATCAAGTCCTAACTCTTTTAGTAACTCAACACCTTTAGACTGGTCTATTGACATAGATTTTCTAGCAACTTTACCTAAAATGAAGTTATCTCCATCAATAAAAAATGAACCTTTGTCATCTTTAACACCAAAATCTTCTGCTCCCTGCTTAATTTTATCTGCAAGGTCTTTCTTTTTAGCATCTAATAACTTAATCTGTTTAGACACCTCATCATACTCTGCTCCAAACTTTTCAATATCTTTCTGTGAAAACATTGGAGTTACCTTTTTACTTGATTTCTTAGTAGCTTTCTTTAATGTAGCCATATAAAATCTCCTTTCTTTTACTTAGTAATAGTTACTATAGCACAATACAAAATGTAAGTCAAAATTACTTTTTATAACCTCTACTAAACATTCCTCTCTCACTACTCGTAGAAATATCACCAATGACTTTATAATTTAATCTCTTATAAGCCTTTAGTCTATCTGTTAAATGATTTCTTATTGAATACACCTCTGCATTGTTATAGTCATATACAATAACTGGGTTAATTTTTCCCTCTTTACTTCTTCTAATTCTTCCAGTAGCTTGCTCCACATTCTTCTCTTGTTTTACAGATGATACCAAAAATTCTACTTCCCAAGATTTTACATTAGTACCCTCTGTTGCTTTTGCATAAGTGGCAAGAGTAACAAGAACCTCTTTATCTTCTGCTTTTTTCATCATATCCTCAGACTTCTCTTTGCTATCACCATAATAAAGCATTATTTTGTCCTTTGATATATATCTACTCAAATACTTATAATATATGTTTATGTGTTCCTTTTGAGTAAAAAGTGCTATACAACTTCTTCCTTTTCTGTATTCGCCTATAATGTCTTTACACACCATAATTTTATATTCTCTACTTGTTACAACCTCATTATCTATTGTTAAAAAAGGAATAGTAGGTCTGTCTTTACCCATACTCTCTACAAAAACTAAGTTCTTAGGTAACTCGTCAGGCCTGAAATCATAATAATTAAATATCTGATTATTCCACATAAAAGGTTTATACCTAAAATTGGACTTTTTAACTCTCACCTCTACTGGTAGTATGTCTTTATCGTTTGGGTCATATTCATACTCAAATCCCAATCCTCCAAAAAATAAGTCAAACACAAAATCAAGTCCATCTGCTCTAGTAGGTGTTGCTGAAAGACCTAGCTTATAAGGACTACTAAATTTATTTATTATGTTGAATATATTAAGTCCAACGTGATGGGCTTCATCTTGTACCACTAAACCAAACTGTTCTGTGTACTTACTCAGTTCTTCCTCTGACATTCTGCTTAAAGTCTGCACTGTTGCTATAGTTATCTGCTCACCCACTTTTCTGCTCTTTGCTTTTATCAATCCCACTTCAAGGTCTTTACCAAAGCATAACTCAATATCTTTCTTCCAACCTACTACAAGGTCATCTTTGTGTACTAGAATAAGAGTTTTCGACCTTAATTTGTAGGCAATATGCAAAGCCAAAATAGACTTACCTTTTCCAGTAGGTAACTGTAATAAATTTTTAGGGTATATAGGACTATAAGGTTTATCTCCACACTGACTTAAATAAAAGTCCTCTGCTTTCTGTTGGTCATCTCTAAGTGTTAAGTTAAACTTAGGATATTCTACCTTATGCTCAACCCTCTCATCAAGAAATGTAGGGTCAAGGTCATCACATATACTCATCACATTAACACCTATAGGTATTGTTAGTGCTTTATGTCTAACACCATCTTTACCCTTATATGACTTTTCCGAATAATAAGTCAAATAAGGTGGAATACTTATATATCTACTTTTTCCAAACCTTTTAGCATTTTTATAGGCAGGGTTTTCAAAGGTCAATGCCTCCTTTATTGTGTCTCTCTGCTCTTGATTAAGACCTAAGATTGTCTGCTCATTATTAAATAAAATACTTACTGACATTTTAATCTCTCCTCTTCTCTTTTCTTTCTTGCGTATTCAGTTCTCTTTTTATTTAGTTCCTCTTTATGCTCTGCATAGTACTTCTTTCTATATTCTCTCATATATGCCTTTCTTTCAGGCTTACTTTCAAATTTCTTACGTCTTGCAATACCTTTCTCAGAATGTTCATATCTCTTAAATGCTTGTTTTCCAAGCTCACTTGTATTTCTTCTATGTATCATAGCTTTTCCTTTAGCTGTATGTCTAAATCTTGCTACAGCCCTCTTTTTAGGGTCATCAATTTGTGCTATTTCTTCTGTTCGTCTCTCCTCTTTTAAATTCTTGTCATAATCATTGCTAAATTTTAATTCCTCTTCACTTAAAGTATTACTTTGATTTATGCAATCCTTATAACAACACTTTAAACAATTCATATAACATTTCAAAGTCATCACCTCTAATCTAAATTACTTACTCGCATACTATAGCACATCTATTAAAATAACACAAAAGAACCCATATCAGCAGAGTTTCCTCAACCTCAATGAGTT